>OHAY01002335.1_pt1 | contig 15316 bp, 18 predicted proteins | sample 1577191 | NCBI WGS metagenome assembly OHAY01 (sample SAMEA3541504, study PRJEB24748) | human gut metagenome | biome: human gut; feature: human-associated habitat; material: faeces | place: China | collected 2012 | reverse complement strand
TCCAATTCTTGAGAACCATGAAGTCTAGCCAAATAATAACTAAAGCGAATCGGCAGATGATCTTGAGTTTGTCTTAACTGCATTTCTAAATCCACCATCGTTCGATCATCAAATTCAACCAACAGATCCAATCTTGGATTTTTCATTTTACTGAAATCTTTCACCATTTCTGAGTTTTTAACAACCACATGATGGACTTTCCTTTCTAAAAATACCGTGAGTCATGATTTTAAGGCATCATTAGCCTCCTTACAATCTTCGCCAAACACATACTTAAAGGCGAAATCATTTAATAAATTTGCGCTACGCATGAGCACCTCATTTCTAGTAGGCATTTCCTACATACTCATATACGTAAAAAAAAAGGAATTTTTCTAAAAAAAGCAAAAAAAAGCGCCTTTCGACGCTTATTCGGCTTCAATCTCCTTAATGAGACACTCATTACCTTGAAGAAGAACTGTATGTTCACTCTTACAATATGGACACTCTCTTCCATATTGAATCGTATCATATGTTTTTTCACATTCATTACAAATCGTAATGGCTTCAATCCATTCATATTCTAGTGTTGAGTTCTCAATTAAAGGAACTTTTTTCTTATAATATTTCCAACAATCTACTAAATACTCAGGAACAATTCCACTTACTTTTCCTATCTGCAAAGTCACTCTACGAATATCTGTAATATTATTTTCTTGTGCAAGTTCTTCTAATGTTTTTGAAATATGTACAACAATTCCTAATTCATGCATACTATTTCTTCTTATTGCGAATAATCTTGATTTGGCGTTTAGCCGCATACGGCAAGATAGCCTTCATCTTATCTTCCGCCTTAACCATTCTTGCGCCATCTTTGATATCACGCGTTAAGTGGATCGCATCAAATTCGCATTTTGTCGTACACAAACCACAACCAATGCACTTATTGGTATCCACAATACTTGCACCACATCCAAGACATCGATTGGCTTCAATCTTAACTTGTTCTTCTGTAAATGTCGAACGTAAATCTCTAAAGGATTTTTCACCCAACCCCTTTTTAATACCAGGTATCTGTCGTTTGGCATGATCAAAATCAATATCAATCAATGCGTTATTCTTATCAAATTCATTAAATAAATGTAAGTCTCTTCCAATTGTTAGAGAATGCCCCTTATGAACAAAACGATGCATAGATTCAGCTGCTTCTTTACCATGACTAATCGCATCAATCGCAAATTTTGGACCTGTATACACATCACCGCCCACAAATACATCTTCAACAGATGTTTGAAGTGTTGTACCATCCGCTTTGATTGTTCCATTTGGATTTACTTCTACATCCAATCCTTGAATTGGAATAATACTTTGTCCAATTGAAAGTAATACATGACTACATTGTATAGTTTCCAAAACACTCTCATCATAGCTTGGATTAAATCTTCCAGTTTCATCCTTTACACTTACACATTGTTTAAATACAATTGAATCTTCTAAGATTTTCTTTGGACCCCATCCACAATGAAGAAGAATTTTCTCTTCTTTAGCTTCTAATACTTCCTCAGGACTAGCCGGCATTTCGCCTTCTTGTTCTAAAGAACATAAATGAACCTTTTGTGCCCCACTTCTTAAAGCTGCACGAGCTACATCTATCGCAACATTTCCACCACCAACGACAACCACATCGCCAGAAATTAGATTTGGATTTTCTACTTTATTCACCTTACGCAAGAAATCAATTCCAGATTCAACCATCGCATTATCTTCTCCTGGAATATTTAATTTTCTTGATCCTTGAGCACCAATGGCCACATAGAATGCTTCATATCCCTCATTTCTTAAATCATCCAAAGAAATGTCTTTACCTACTTCTATGCCACACTTGAACTCAATACCCATAGCTTTTAACACTTCAATTTCAGCTTCAATCACAGACTTCTCTAATCTAAAAGATGGAATGCCATAGACCAACATACCGCCTGGTTTTTCTTCCTTTTCGAATATCGTGACAGGATAGCCCATTATCCTTAAATAATAAGCGGCACTCATGCCAGCAGGACCTGCACCAATAATGGCCATCTTATTTGTAAAAAATTTGCCTTCGACATTTTCACATAAAGGAATATAACGCTTATCTTCATGAAGTTCTTGTTCGGCAATAAACTTCTTGATTTCATCAATAGCCAAAGGCTCATCAATCAATCCACGCGTACACTGTTGTTCACACCTTCTATTACAAATAGCTCCACATACGGCTGGAAATGGATTAAAGTCTTTAATTAACTTTAATGCATCCATATAGCGACCTTCTTTCGCCATCTTAATATAGCCTTGTACCGGTAAATGTGCAGGGCATGCACTCTTACAAGGTGATGTTCCAGTTTCATAACAGTTGACTTTAGCTGTATCTCTAAAATTCCAGTTCCACTTTTCAGGGCCCCACTTTACATCATCAGGAAGTTCCTGTTTAGGATATGATACAGGTCCATCTTTTGTACAAAGTTTTTGACCCAATTTTGCCGCTCCTACAGGACAAATTTCCACACACTTTCCACACGCAACACACTTTTCACTATCCACATGAGCCCTATAAGCACTTGCCGACATATTTGGCGTATTAAACAATTGACTCGTTCTTAATGCGTTACATACGCCATGTGCACAGTTACATATCGCAAAAATCTTATCTTCTCCATCAATATTCGTAATCTGATGTACATATCCTTTTCTTTCACAACGTTCTAAAGTTTCAATAACCTCTTCATACGTACAATAATGACCACCCTTGTTTGTCTGTACAACATAGTCAGCCATATCACCTACCGCAATACAAACATCCGCTTCAACATCACCAGTTCCTTCACCTCTAACACGTTGTTGTCTTCTACATGAACATGGAGAAAGTGCGTATTTATCGTATTTATTCAACCAATGCGAAATCTTTTCTACACTTACCGCTTGCTGATTTGCATGAATCGCCTTTTCTACAGGAATAACATGCATACCAATGCCTGCTCCTCCAGGTGGAACCATAGGCGTTACCTTTTCAAGTGGTAATCGCGTCATCTTTTCAAAGAAATCCGCAACAATTGGATGTTCTTCTACAAGATCTTTATTCATAACCATAAATTCAGCTGCTCCAGGAACAAACTGAGGAAGCACAAACTGTTTATGATGATCCTCATTTTCCCAGTTGTATTCAATCATTCCAATGTCGCATACTTCATTTAATACACGATTCACTCTTCCTGCTGGCCACCCACTTCTTTTCACTACTTCTTCAAAAGAAAGTGGTTTACGCACTTCAAAACACAAACATAAATCGCATTGTTCATCATTTAAGATTTCATTTAAGCACTCATATTCAGGATCCGTTTGGGATAATTTTTTTACTTTAGCTGGAATACGATCCGTGATACGCCTTGCCAGTTTATCAATATTATCTCGATATGTCATATTATTCTTTCCAAGCCTTTACTTCGTTTTCAAGCCAATTACACCAATCTTCAATTCCCTCACCTGTTTTAGCACACACTTCAAAAATCTTCGCATTCGGGTTTCGGAACAAAATATTCTTTTTACACTTATCTACATCAAAATCAAAGTATGGTAATACATCCATTTTATTAATTAAAACCACATCACACACTTGAAACATCAATGGATATTTTAAAGGTTTGTCATCTCCTTCTGGAACACTTAATATAGCCACATTTTTAGTGGATCCCGTGTCAAATTCAGCAGGACACACTAAATTTCCTACATTTTCAAGTACAGTCAAATCTAAATCTTCCATACCCATTTCATGCAATCCCTGACGAGTCATATCTGCGTCTAAATGACACATACCACCTGTATGTAGTTGAATCGTGCGTACGCCATATTCACTGATGGTTTTGGCATCTACATCACTATCAATATCCGCTTCCATAATACCAATTCTCATTCTATCTTTTAATCTTTCTAACGTTCTAGATAGAGTTGTTGTCTTTCCAGCGCCTGGACTTGACATGACATTTAATAAGAACACACCTTTGTCTTTACATTCTTCTCTTAATTTATTCGCATCTTTATTATTATCTTCAAATACACTTTGTTTTACTTCTATGATTTTATACATGATACAAACCCTCCTAAATTGATTGTAAACGATTTCAAACCGGTAGTAAATAAACACATGTTAGTCTTTGCACACCTTGAAAAGTAGTCACTTTTCGCCTATCATAATCTATATGAAGATCTGTATGTACCAAATGTCTGTTTCAATGGATAACCAACAAAATATAGCTAAACTAAAAAATATTCCAGACTGTGATATTTTAGTTCTTTGTGAAATGTGGAATTGTCCCTATCATAATGATGCACTTAAAACAGCGTATTTGCGTCATGATGAAAGTTTGATGGCTTTAAAAAAACTAGCTAAATCGCAGAGGATATGGATTGTGGCTGGTTCCATTTGTGCGGACAAATATAATCGCTGTTACATATTAAATAGCGATGGCGACATTGTTTGTTCGTATGATAAAACACATCTTTTTGAATTCCACAACAAACAAGATTATTGTGAAAATGAAGTGTTTGTACCAGGAAATCACCTACAATGTTTTGATACGCCATGGGGAAAATGTGGCATTTTATTATGTTACGACATTCGCTTTCCAGAAGTATCCAGAGTTCTATCTCAAAATGGAGCACAAATTCTATTTTGTCCAGCCGCCTTTAATGAGCAGGCTACAAAGAAACATTGGAAGCTATTTACTCAAACACGCGCCTTAGAAAATGAAGTCTTTTTGTGTGGGGTTGCCCCAGCTAAGTATACGTATAAGAACTATACTTCAGGAGGCCACTCTATTCTTGTGGATGGTTTTGGCAATATTGTAGTGGAGTTGGGTGAAGAAGAAGCATACAAAGTTGTAGATATCGATTTAAACGACATTGAAAAAGTAAGGAAAAGGATGCCTTATTGGAAGGTACGTAGAAATGATTTATATGAATTAAAGGAGATCAAAAAATGAAGACAATTCAAATCAATGAGATTGAAGGATTTCAAATTGGTAGTGCACAAGATATAGAAAATGCGACTGGCTGTACAGTCATCTTATGTAAAGAAGGAGCCACAGCTGGTGTAGATGTACGTGGTGGTGGTCCAGCCACTCGTGAAACAGATTTATTGAATCCAAAGAACATGGTTCAAAAGATTCATGCGGTTACATTATCAGGTGGTAGTGCTTTTGGTTTAGAATCAAGTAGTGGTGTTATGCAATATTTGAGCGAACACGAAATTGGTTTTGACATGAAAAACATCTATATTCCAATCGTATGTGAAGCTTGTCTATTTGATTGTGGTGTAGGTAATTCTAAAGCGTATCCAAACAAACAAATGGGGTATGATGCTTGTATAGAAGCTGAAAAAAATGATCCAAAACAAGGAAATGTAGGTGCAGGAACAGGGGCTAGTGTTGGTAAATTCTTTGGTCCTCAATATGCGATGAAGTCAGGACTTGGATTTTCAGCCCTACAAATGGGTCCATTAAAAGTAGGAGCTATTGTAGCCGTAAATGCTTGTGGTGATATTTTCTATCCAAATTCAGACAAACCAATCGCAGGTATCTATGATAAAAACACAAACACAAGATTGTTTAGTGAAGATGAAATCTTAAAGGCAGCTGAAAAGATGATCAATTCTTGTGGTATGAATACGACAATTGGTTGTATCATCACAAATGCGGATTTAAATAAAGCACAAATGAATAAGATTGCGAGTATGGCGCATAATGGATATGCAAGATGTATCCGTCCCGTCCACACTTCAAGTGATGGAGATACTATTTTTGCGATGACATCGAATAAAGTGCCTGCAGAACAAGATCTAGTTGGAATCATGGCCGTAAAAGCAATGGAACAAGCTATTGTCAATGCAGGTACACTTGCAGATAGTGCTTATGGTCTAGCTAGCTATAAAGAAATCGCAAAGGAATAATCATTGAAGTATCGCTACGGTGATACTTTTTTGTTTAACGTGTCAGAAAATGACAAAAGTGCAATATCTGTAACGTTAACTGCACTTTTTTAAGGTTTAATCTAAAATTTTTCCATCAATTGAAATTGTGACGACTTGCCAAGGAATGAACTTTTTACTTTCCTGCAAAGCTTTCTTAACCGCATTTTCAAGTCCACCACAACAAGGTACTTCCATACGAACAATGGTTACACTTTCAATGGAATTCATACGAATGATATCGCAAAGCTTTTCTGAATAATCCACACCATCGAGTTTTGGACATCCAATTAGAGTCACTTTGTTTCTCATAAATTCCTGATGAAAATTGGCATAGGCATAAGCTGTACAATCCGCAGCTATTAAAAGCTTAGCATGTTGAAAGAATGGTGCGTTGATAGGTGCTAGCTTAATTTGAACAGGCCAAGATGTTAATTGACTTGATACATCAATCGATGGACTTGATACAACTGGATTCAGTGTATGCATCATAGATCCAGGACATCCTGAATGCATGGTGCCCGATTCTTGCATGCGCTTTTCCATATTCTTTTTTACAGCCTCTTCATCATAAGCTAGAGTATCTTTTTCAATAAATGAAATAGCACCTGTAGGACATGTTGGTAAACAATCCCCTAGTCCGTCACAATAATCATCACGCATTAATTTCGCTTTTCCGTTCACTAAGCCAATGGCTCCTTCATGACAAGCATCCACACAGATACCGCATCCTGTACATTTATCTTCATCAATTTGAATTATTTTTCTTAACATAGAATCATCCTCATTTCTTATGAACTTATTATAGTGTATAATACATTAAATTTATGTTGTTTAAACCACGAAAGGGAGATATTTATGGATTTACAATTAAAAAAATACAAGAAAAATGAAATTATTTATTATATGGAAGATATTCCTCAAGCCATTGGCATTGTCAAAGAAGGAAGTGTTGTCATAGAAACTGTAGACTTTTTAGGCAATGTTTCCCTATTGTCACATATAGGTCCCAATCAAATGTTTGCGGAAAGCTATGCCCTAACCAAAACACCTATGTATGTATATGTAAGAGCCATCGAGGATTGTACGATTCAATTTTTAGATGTTCAGACCTTAGAAAAATCCCCAGAATTAAAAGATCAAATGATTCAAATACTTTCAAATAAAAACAAGATGTTGTCACAACACATATTCCATATTTCCAACAAAACCATTCGCAATAAAGTGTTGTCATACTTATCGTTTATGAAACTAGAAACACAAAATTCTACCTTTAAGATTCCGTTTGATCGTCAACAGATGGCTGACTATTTAAACGTAGAACGAAGTGCCTTATCAAAAGAGCTTTCTAAAATGAAAAGTGAAGGTCTAATTGATTATCACAAGAACACCTTCACTGTTTACTCTATTTAATTTTCACTGGTACAAAACCATCATTGGTTAATATTTGCAGTTCTTTAAATCCACAAGATTGAATCAAGTCTAAACTAGATTCAAAAGCACAATCCAAATAGTTCTTATCATGACAATCACTGTTTAGACAAATACGCGCATTCTTTGCGTATAAATATTCCAATATATTCTTAGATGGATATGGTGTTTTACGATAGCCTCTGGCGATAGCTCCGGTATTCACTTCAAAAATCTTATCGTTGATCAACAATCGGTCAATGCAATCGCAAACAATATTCATATAGTCTTTATCATTAAATTGAAAATAAGACTCGTCCTCATTATATTTGGTAATCAAATCCAAATGTCCAATGATATCCACTTCTTGCCAATCATACATATTCGATAAATCTGAATAGTAGTCTTTACACATCTTTTTATAGTCACCAGAATAGGATTCAAATAAAGAATCAAATACAGGCTTTGAATAATCCACAGCCGTCTCGCCTAAAAAGTGTTTACTTCCAATCACATATTCAAATGGAGCTTTTTCAGCTATTCTTCCTAACATATCTTCTTCAATACCTAAATGAATTTGAATAGATGAAGCGTATTTCGATTTAATTCTCTTAACCTCTGAAATATATCCTGAAGTATCTCGCATGGAACTTGTATCCACGTCCAAATATCCATGGCCAGAAAAGCCAAGAATATCAAATCCTTTTGAAATAGCTTCTAAAGTCATTTCTTCAATCGTATCTTTTCCATCACAAAAGATGGAGTGTGTATGTAGATTCTGTTTCATGATAACCTCTCTAACCAGGCTTTACAACCCTCATTAATATCATTATAAGCTGTTTCAAAATCATTACTATACCAAGGATCTGAAACATCTCTTGATAATAATTTATAAATCTTGTGATCTGGATCATTATTGAACATACGATTTAGATTACGCATATTATTTTCATCCATACAAATTAAATAATCATATGACAAATAATCACTCATTGTAGCTTGTCTTGCGTAATGTCTAGAAAATGGAATCCCCTTTTCTTTTAGTTTACGCTTAGCCGGAGGATAGATATCATTACCAATTTCTTCACGACTTGTAGCTGCACTAGAGACATATAGTTCTACCCCATTTTTCTTTGCCAAATCTTTCATAATGTACTCAGCACTAACACTTCTACATATGTTCCCGTAGCAAATAAACATAATTTTCTTCATATTCAAATTAAACCTCCTTATACCAGATTATATCAGGTTATGCCTATAAATATAGGTTATTTCATCATTCGCTAAGTTCCCTCAAATTTGTATTAACCTTGCATACTCTTGCATATCATACCATGTAATGGGCACAAAATAGGCACTAAAATTTTAAAGTTTGTGCCTATGGATTTTAGACACATCCAACCCCCTCAAGTTCTTCTATTACATCTTCTAAATGAATATGTGTATATATATTCAATGTAATCTCACTCGAAGAATGTCCCATTAAATATTGAACGACTTTAGGATTCACACCTGCTTTAATCATGTTTGAACAGTATGTGTGACGACAAATATGAGGAGTGATTTTAGGCAGTTCTTTTTTATAAATACGATTATGATGCAATACAGCATACTCAAATTTCTTAGCCCATTGAAAAGCTACCAATGGCTTCCCAGCTTCACTCAAATACAAGAAGCCCTTGACTCCATCCACTTCTGGTTGATTTTTTCTCATCTTTGCCTGACTACATAAAGTTTTAAAGCAACGCATTAATTCTATATCATTTTTTGGAATTGGAATAGTACGCAGTCCACTGTTTGTCTTGCATTTTTCAATCCAATAATTATTAGCTCCATGATATTGAAGCTGCTTGGAAATCGTAATCGTCATACGCTTAAAATCAACATCTTTATAAGTCAATCCACAAAATTCAGAAATACGCATTCCTGTATGTATCAAAATGTAGAAGCCTTCATAAAATTTACTAAAATGCGAATCCTCTTTTACAAACTTCAAGAACCTTTTTTGTTCGTCATTTGTTAACGCATCTCTTTTCACAGCATTATTCATCATAATATCTGAAATTGGAAAATCAAATGGGTTACGACTGATCAATTCATCATCTACTGCCATACGAAATGCAGGACGAATGACTCCACGATAACTACATAATGTACTATAAGATTTTCCTTCTTCCTTCAATTGAATCATAAACTGCTTTGCATCAATAATTCGAACCGTTTCTATTTTCTTTTTACCGAATGGATCTTTTTCTAAATATCGACGAACCGTAGTATGACCAACCATAGTATTTTTTCTAATGCCTAACTTCTGTTGATCATATTTTTCAACAAGTTCAGAAACAGTTAAATTTGCACCTTCAAACTTCACATATTCATTTAACTTAAATTGAATATTCTTTTCCATATCCCTTAAACATAGACCATCACGCTTACCATCTGGAACTTTATCACTTTTAACTAGTTTCCAACTACGAATCACATATCTTTTTCCATCCACATAATATTTAAAAACATAGCACCCATTTGCCTCCTGATATTCACCATTCTTCAAAACTCTTCCTTTAGTATCTTTTCTTTTCATCTAAACTCCTTCTAGTGTATAGATTTTATACCTGGAAAAGACATACTCATTATATCAATCCCAGATATAAATAAAATTCTGTAAATTCAAAATTCACAGAATTGACACATTTAAATCTAGATATTCTTCAAACAACCTTCGCTTAATGCGAACGTGCGATCCGATCATTAATACAAAACTCTCATCATCATGTTCAGCAATAAATTGACGAAGCGTTTTGCATCCAATACCAAAATATGCAGAAGCTTCTTCAACATTTAATGAATATTTTAACCATACCGGCACTCTATAATTCATAAGATTTACTTCCTTTCAAACCTAAGCTAACTCCAATTATTAAATCCATTCGTTTTATATCTTCTTTTCGCATATGACATATATAATCAGACAAACGACTTTTATCAATCGTTCGAATCTGTTCAAATAGTATCATTGAATTTTGGTGCAAATGTCTGTAATGAATCGACATATGTGTTGGCAACAACCGCTTATCCTTTGATTGACTTGTGATTGGTGCAATGATCGTTGTCGGACCAAATGCGTTACCTTTATTGTTTTGCAAAATCACAACCGGCCGAACGCCACCTTGTTCGCATAAATAGCGTGTGCCTAAATCAGCATAATAAATATCTCCACGTGATATCATTTTTATTCCTCCTATGTACAAACAGGTAATGTATTATTACCTGTTACCTATTAATTCTCATTTGCTCCATGCTACCAAGAAAAGTTGGTGTACCAAACCATACATATGCAGCTATTAATATTTGCCTGCTGCATCAGGGATTTTAACCTCTGGCCCTCGCAAGTCTCATTATCCTTTTAAAAATATCAACATCAACATTAAGGTACATGTTTTATGTTCTACATGTTACTCGCTCAGGTCTATCCATCATGGCGCATGGAACAAATGACTACACTTTTAAAAGAACGTCTTTTCTTGGGGTAAAGTTTTCAAAGATCAAACCTCTTCACTATATAGCCCTTTAAACTACCTATTTTGGACAAATATTAAAAGTTTTTTTGAATCTTTGGATTCTTTTGTAAATGGCCATAGGTGTTGAATCAAGCATAAAAGCAATTTCTTTAATACTTAACCCTCTATAAATACCAATCAGAATTGAATACATTTGATGAGTATCTTTCTTTAAATATTGATATAATCCCTCATCTTCCAGCTCATCAATATTTGGAAAATCAGAAAAATCAAAAGTACATGCTAAATTGATCTTATCTTCTAGATTAGAATATTGTCTCTGGCGAAATCTTCTATCAGCATTAAAATCATTCCAATATAAATCAAATAACATTTTTATATCTTCCTTAGCTACACCCTCCTTCATTAACATGGCTTCATACTTAGCAAACCAAGATTCAAAAATCTTTTGTTCTCTGGCTTTGTTATATCCATAATTATTCACGGATCTATACCTCCTCAATATAGAGCCCGTGAAAAACGTCAATTATTGCCAAAAACATAAAAATTTGTAAAAAAAATAGGGCACCCTAAGGTACCCTAGTAATCATCATTCCAATATTTTCAGAGAACCTTAGTAAACGTCCTCTATTGCGACACATTAAAACTCGTCAAATGAAAGAAGTCGTTTTTTTTTCTTTCAATTCTCTTATTCGCGATTGTTGGTTATAAATTTATGTATGTTTATATACGAAAAAGTCTCTGCACCAATAAAACATATAATTTTAACGAAATTGCAGTTTTCAACTCCAAGCACGAACTCAATCAGACACCAAAACCCTAAAAAACACAATGGGATAAACCATGATTTTCTGATGAATTCGTGATCTATTTCTTCGAAACGATTTAAGTATGCATCACTAAATCCATCCTATTCTCGATTCATTAAATATTTAATGAAAATTATATGCATAGCTAATAACAGCATTCCAATTACACCAAAAATAATATTATCTTTCCAAAAAGTAAAAGATAAAAGCATAGAAACGAAATTAGAAGTATACAATAAATGGTACTGCTGATTTATCCCCAAAATTCCTTCATCAATAATTTTACTAATTCTGTTCATTTCCCATATTTTTTCATCTTCTTTTTTTCTTTGTTTTGATTTGATTTCTTTCTTTTTTTCTTCTTGCTCACGCAATTCGCTAAAATAAAGTTCTTTTTTATAAACGTTAATCAAAGCTTGCATTTGCTCTTTTTCTTTTTCATGTTGTTGCTTTTGTTCAGCATCTTTTTCAGCGATTAAAAACTCACTTTCTTCTACAATTTTTTTCAAAACATCATACACCTGCTGATAATCAATGTTCAAAATCTTAAAATCATCTTCTTTATTTTTCAAAAAAGATAAATCATCTTTCATTTCACCAATTAAATCAGGATTATCTATCGGCTTTATTTCTTTGATATTAGTTTTTATTTTTTCAAATCTTCCAATAAAAGCTGTATAATCTGAATCAAAAAAATCACATGGATCTAATTCTAAATGATTACACAGGCTTAAAAAATCATCCAAATCTCTGAAATTTCCTCTAAACCAGTTCTTAGCCGTGTTTGCCAGAACAATATGACCAGATATTTCACTTCTTCGTTCTGCATACTCTAAAGCTGGATTTTTTTCCCACTTCTCATCTGGAAACTTTTTTTTAATTATTTGATTTTTTTCTTTTATGACTATTTTGAATTTTTCAGATGAAAATCTGATCCTTTTCATTTTAAAATTTTCTTCCGTCAACAATAATGCTTGTATTGCCATATTTTGCTCTCCTTTTTTCTTTTTCATCTTATAAAAAACGGAAGATTTCAACAAGACTAGTAAACTAGTCCCAAGAAAATCTTCCATTTTTCCATTTTTTTATAATTTGTAATGTATTTAGTTAAGTGTATTCTTTAAAACATCTTTTAAATTCATTAAAGATTCTGCTTCATTACACAATTTTTGCATCTCTTCCTCAGACATGACCTTATGTTTCATAAAAATATCACGTACTTGATCATCCGCCAAAACCAATTTTAAAAGATCCGGATAAATAAAGATTGGCGTTTCAGATAATTGATGAGATATAGAATATTCACCCAATATTTGACCGATAATATAATAAGGAACTCTATCAATACAGCATCTATCGATATCCATTTTAGATGCTTGTTGCACGATGCGAATATACCTGTCATACATTTGCTTCATTATAAAATTAGGATCTGGTTCCACATTTTGTTCAAGCATTTTAAATACATTTCTATCAATTTCTACAATTCCAGACTGTTCATTATCTAAGTCTTCCCATTGTACATTTACATCAAACAAGTATGTTACAAAATCCTCGTTTTCATTTAATTTTACTGCTGTTATAAAATCTGCTTTCATCGTAACCACCTCATAATTTTAATTAAAATTCTATCAATAGTCTTTGTTCACCAACAAATTTTTAGCCTTATTGCAATATATCACTTCAATCCAATTTATGTTGATTTAAATGTGCTTTTGCAACAACTTCTGCTTCTTCTTTTGAAGCATAAACTTTTGATTCACGAACTCTAGTTCCTGCTGGGCCTTCATTTGTATTACTAGTATCAAATTTAATTGTTACAAATCCACCAGCACATCTCACTACCTTTGCTTCTCGTACAAAGATGCCATTAGAAATAAAATAAACTGTGTCTCCTTCATTAAACTTTTTTGTCATGTATAAGTTCCTCTATCTTGCTACATAAACTATCAATAATAACATAATCAGGTTTGTTGTAGTTTTTTAAAAGATAATTAAAATCAATTCCAAATGCATATACCTTTTCATAATCTTTTTGATCTTCTATATTTCTCCAATCTGTATATGCCTGACCGAAATATGCTAGATTTCCATCGTTATATTTTAAAGTGTTAGTATCTTCTACGAAACATTTTAATTTTTTATTGTATGGCAATATGAAAGCATTTCTAACTTTTTTTTCATTAAGATTATGATATGCATAATCCCCATAAGTAATTTGTTTTTGAATGGATTGCGTTTCTGGTAAATCTCTTACATCTTGCGTAACACCATACTGATACATTTTTGCATCAAGAATGTATGTTGCTCCATCCCTTTTTAAAATTGTATCTGGCCTTAAACTAGATGCCAATCCTGGCTTTTGATTATTTAATTGCCAATACCCATTTGGATTATATTTCTTCTTTTCGGACTCCTTGATTCCATCAAACAATTTATCCACCATAGTTTCAAAAACATAATAATAGTTTTCAATTCCATATGTGTACTCATTTGAAACCACTTTATTCCCTTCTGTTGTTTTCAAAATCTTCAGCATATGGTTAAAGCGCATACGTTTGATGTCATCGAACGTATTATTGATTTCTTTGCGAACAGTCGCAATCATCTCTGAAGTGGATACAATCTGCTGCACATCAACTTTCAAATTATAGTTATACAACCACCCAATTTTATAAATACTTTGTTTTAGACAAAGTTTGTATATTTGGGCAATCAAATCATTAGATGCTGCCATCTTTGAAGTAACTAACTTATCATAAATAACATTGCCATCTGAATAGATTGGAATCTGCTTCATCGTCTTCTTCCATTCTATCTTTCCACTATAGGAATTTGAATATACCTTTTCCCGATTATAGTAAAATCCATTCTCAAGATAATCTTTTATAATCCATAAATAAGAATTAATGGGCCATACATTATCGAGATTATTGCTACCCTTATTCAATTTTTCTTTATCTGGCTTTCCAATCAAAGAAATTGATTTTAAAAACAGTAATAAATCTCTTTTGTAATTTTGCTCTTTACGAAACACCTGTGGAACATATATATTGATTTCACCATCTTCTATGCGTATACCCACAAAATCATTCGATTTTGTTACAGGGTTAATCTTGGGTTCCTTGTTCATTATTTACATCCTGACCAAATAATTCGGCAATCACTTCTTTAGTGAACACAGATTCAAATAAGCCTTTACCTGCACCAACAGTTGAATCATCCACACCTTTACTTATAACTGATCCATATTCTGTCATCGTTTCGTAAAGTCCATCATATGTCTTAACACCATTATCAAATAGAAGGCCATGATTAAATTTAGTTACATCATTATAAAGGTAATCCATAACATTACTAATAAATGCTCTTAAAGACTCTTTATCCCCAGTATTCTTTTCTTTACTCAACATATTCTCTTTTACAAAGTAAGCTCCCATCTGTTTATCTTCAGATACAGATACATCGCTATCCTCATTATCTTCTAGCATCCTGTCATTGATAGTTGTCGCAAATTTTTCCCATGTAACATCTGTATAAGGAATGATGTTAGCATATAAATAGGACTAGTCAAAAAGAGAAAATTTACGCCAGTGGTA
>OHAY01002331.1_pt1 | contig 15323 bp, 24 predicted proteins | sample 1577191 | NCBI WGS metagenome assembly OHAY01 (sample SAMEA3541504, study PRJEB24748) | human gut metagenome | biome: human gut; feature: human-associated habitat; material: faeces | place: China | collected 2012 | reverse complement strand
TCTGCCGCACCTCGCTCGCCGTATCGGCACTTAGAATTATGCGGTATTGCCATAAGTGACCTGCCCAAAGTGCTTTGCAGGTCGGCCATCTCCGCCTGAGAGCTGTCCCTGCGGTCCGTTTTGCCCCAAAGGCATCCCCTTTCTCCAAACGAATCAGTCGCCCAAAATAAAAACGTAATCCCTCGGATTCTATACGATCCGGGGGATTTTAACATTTCTGCGGCAAGCCAGGCCCTCTATGGCCAGGAACAAGGGTCTGCCACAAAATCTTCAATTACATCCATCAAATGGATGGGTTCCAGCTGCCCCTGTGTGCACAGCTGCGCCAGGCGCTGTGCCTGTTGGGCATTGGTGCAAATATCTGAGACAAATGCAATCTGCCGCCAGCCATCCGGTACCCGCTTTTGGGCCGCAATTCCAAAAGCAGTATAGCGGCCAAGTTCACAGCTGAACAGGGTTTGTTCCACCGCAAGATACTGGTAAATCGTTCTCGGCCCCCTTCCACAGCCCAAACAGTTTCCCCACCATACCGCAGTCATCCATTTTTTAACAGTTCTTACAATTCTTGACAAATTATAAAAGTCATACTAAAATAGTGGCATGTTTTGCGGCACATTTCGGGATGCTTCCTGCCGGGGGATCACGTTGCCCCTGGCAGCGGTGGGGTCTTTCCTGTTTCCCCATCGCCTTATGGAAACATCATGTGAATTGTAGCAGAGGCTGCCGGAATTGTAAACCATCAAATCTGAGAAACGCCCTTTTAGGCTTTCCCAGATTTGGGAAATGGAGGAGGTTCATGCAAGAATCTATTGTGGAAACGTTGAAAAATATGAAATCCGAACAAAACCTGACCCTGCAGCAAATCTCCAGTGCAAGCGGGGTGCCCCTCAGCACCGTAAACCGCATTTTGAGCGGCCAGACCGAGAATCCCAGCTTCCGTGATGTCGCCGCGATCGTTGCCGCCATGGATGGCTCGCTGGATGCGATCACCGGCCTACAAAAGTTGGCGAGCGAAAACGGCCAGTTGCTGGATTCCAACGTGATGCAGCTGCTGCTTTCCATGCAGAACTATTATGCCAAAACCCTGGACGCCGCCCGTCAGCAGTACATGCGGGAGCTTGAGAACAAAGACAAGCAGTACCGGGATATCCTTACCGATAAAAACCGCTGGCTGCGCCGCATGTTTTTCTGCCTGATCGGCATGCTGGCTGTCATCTCGTTTTTGCTCATCGTTGATTTTATCAACCCCACCATTGGCGTTTTCCATCCCTGAGCCATTCGGCGGCCTGCCTTTTGCAAGGCGGCGTTCTTCCCTGTCTATATCTCACTTATCCCTGTTTTATTTTTCGGCACCGGCGGTGTACCTGCTTTCACCGCCGGTGCCTTTTTTCATCCTTTTTTGCTCCGCGATGCCTTGACGAAAGCCCTGATTTTTTCGTATAATAAAAAGGTTGTCGCCCAATAAAAATCTTTGCGGCGGGCGGCGGCAATTCATTGTAATTCATTGTAATTCATTGGAGGGTATCACGTTTTGAGCTTGAACACTGAAACTTTGAACACGATCCTTGCCCCGTATATCCGCAGCCTGACCGATGGCGAAACCGCAGAAAATGGCGTTTGGGAAGCCATCAACTGCTTTGGCACAAACTGGGATATCGACGCGGTGGATTTTCCTGCCATGTTTGCCCAGGCCACACAGCAGGCCCGTGCCGTGATGGACACGCCCGCCCTGCAGCCCATTGGCGGCATGCAGGCCCTGATGATGCGCCCCACGGAAGTTGAGCTTGTGCGCGAGTGTTTTCGCTGGCTGTTCAATGATGATGACGGTGACCTGAAAAAACGCCAGGGCCGCGTGGAAATGTTTGCCGACCAGGTCAACGGCCGTTTCCGCCGTTGCCTGCCGCGCATGGCCAAGTTCACTCAGACGGCCGGCAGCGCCGCGCTGTACCTGAGCCTGCTGGAGCCGGAGGATAACTACTTCTTTGTTCCCGCCGAAGCCAAAGCCTGGGCCGCCTATTTCGGCTATGACGAAGACTTTGGCACCGGCGCGGCCTTTAGCCTGACCCAATATTACGCCATGTGCGATGACCTGCTGAACGAGCTACCCAAATACGATGAGCTGACCCGCCTGCACACCGAGCGGCTGAAAAACACCATGCACGGCATCAATGACCAGCTGCATCTGCTGGTGTATGATATCATGCACAGCGCCTATGTAAACGGCTATTACCCCAAAGGCTTTTCCCGCACGGCAACCGCCAAGGAACGCACCAAGGCCGTGAAACAGAAAGCCGAGCGCGCCGACCTGTGCATGCAGATCGCCGAAAAGGAGCAGAAATTGCAGGAGCTGCTGGCAAGCCCCACTGCCCTGCCCGACCTGACCGGCTGCGAAGTAACCCACAAGATGTTCGGCGTGGGCAAGGTACTGCCCTCTACGGATCAGTTCCTGGTGATCGCCTTTAGCGGCCAGCAGAAAAAGTTCAGCACCACCACCTCCATGACCAGCGGCTACCTGACTGCCAGCGACCCCGCCGTGATGGAGCAGATGCAGGACTACCAAGCATACACCAAAGAAAAAGACCAGTTGGAAAAAGAGCTGAAAACTATGAAGAGCAACTTGCTCAATATGGGCTAAGATCTGCTTCTCGTATTTGCCATTCAGTCCATCTCATTTTCCTGAATATACCGCCCCCGGCTCAGGGCTGACCCTGTGCCGGGGGTACTTTTTACCTTTTTTGTGCTACAAAATATAGGATTGATACAAAAATATCCCGGCAGTTATAAAACTGCCGGGATATTTTGGAGCTGGCGACAGGAATCGAACCTGCAACCTGCTGATTACAAATTGCTAATTATTGGCATTGCATCGTTAAATATTGTGTAATATTGTGCGATGATTCGCACATCTGCTTGTTGTGTCTTTTGGTGATTTTTAGTAGTTTTCAATACAATTATGCCCAAACTATGACCATTTTTGCAGTCCCATAAATGGGGAAAACGCCCCGTTAAGGGCGCTCTGCTTGTTATGGGTTCTTCCCGCCGGGGGTGTTGGCGCACGGGGTCAATTTTTCGGGGTGTACTGGGCGATGATTTCCCGCGCACCTGCCACAAACGCAGCCATTTGCTCAGGGGAAAAGGTCAGCAATATGGACACAAGTTTTTCAATGTTTTCTGATGCTTCAGCCGTCATTGCAAACATCCCCCATTCTTTGCCGCTTGGCGAAAATATCCTCTTTGCAAAGTCCGAATTTCGCAAGACTTGCTTCAAGTTCGCTTTCGCTCATGCCGTCATCAAGTAACCAGTTGTAGGCATGGCGCATAAAGCGGATTAGGTCTTTGTGTCCCATGTTAGCTAAGTCACGTTCTCGCTGTTCGTAGTCTTTCATTTCATCACCTCATAAGCCCGTATAGCCAGATAGCACAGCCGTGTTTGTTATGCCTTGCGCTGCTGCCGGGCGTTCTCTATGTATGCCCGTAATTCGGTTTCGGTGTGGTCTTGCTTGAAGTAACCGCTTTTCATGGCTTCGATAAAAATTTCGGTGTCGATAACATCGATCTGCATCATCAAATCAATGGCCTGCTGTACCTTTTTCTGATGTTCAGTCATATAAACCACCCTTTTCATTAAGTCCATATTTGGCGCGGATTCCCACAAGGTTGCTTTCGCTAGTACCGAGTTCGACTAATCGGCGGTAAGCGTGTTTCGTAAGCTCGTTTAATTCCTCTTTGGTCATATGATCGATGGCACGTTCTATCATTTCGGCGGGAGCTTCATCCATTTTCAATACCTCGCAAGCCCGTCAAGCCGTTAGCGCAGCTTTGTTTATTCGTTTGTTATGCTTCAATCGGCTGCACTTGGCTTGCGCCGAAAAAACTTGCCGTGTACGTCTTGCCATCGCCGTGACTTGCCCAGATTAGGACGGCGCGGAAAAGCGCCTTGTTGCCGTGAACCACTTCAAAGCCCGCCGCTTTCCAGTCAGCCCACGTTTTGCAATCCTCTGCAATCCCGGCGGATGCTTTGGCGGCTGCAATCGCTGCCGCGTTCTGTGGGCGGGCTTTGGCGCTCTGCCAAGCCCTGTGCAGGGCTTCGGCAAATACTATCCCGCCCTTGCGGAAAATCGCCCACGCACGGCTCATAATCGCGCTAAGGTCATACTGCTTCATTGCTTACTCCTTTGCATTTTGGGGCAAACCGTGCTATAATGGGCTTGCCCCTTTGGGGGGTGCGTCTCGCGTTTGCTTTGGTCGGCTGGTGCGGGGCGCTTTCTTTTTGTCTTGAGGTCTCAGGCGACCAGTGCCCGATGCAATTCCGGGACGGCCCCCGGCACAGTATGCAGTCTGTTTTCTGGTGCTTATCGGTGTTCCCCTGAGGTTTTCACCGTGCCTTTTCCCTTTCGACATCTTTATTATATACCATTGCGCAAGTACATTCAATATGCAAATTGCACAAAGATATACACTTGCATAAGTACAAATTGTACACTTGCGCAAGTACAGATTGCGTGCTATAATATGTAAGAGGAGGTGTAACCATTGGGAACAGCAAGAACAAAGGCAAATAACAAATGGAATGCTAAAGCCTATGACCGTGTAAACCTCATGTTGAAGAAAGATACCAGCCCGACAAAGGATGAAGTACAGGCCGCCGCTGATGCAGAGGGCGTGAGCCTGAACGCGTATATTGTGGCAGCCATAAGCCAACAGTTAAGCAAAGACAAACCGTAAAGGGGGGGGCGCTATTATGAGTGAGAGAGAGCAGGCAAAGCAGATTATTGATACCTTACCGGATTACAAGATGCAGGCTATTTTGATGTTCCTGCGCGGCGTAGAGTTTGACGATGAACTAGAAGATGATCGTTTCTGTGAGGAATTGGCAGAAAAGTACGAGAACGACCCGGACAAGGGGCAGTTCATCACGGAAGATGAGCTTTGCAAAGAACTGGGGATTGCATTATGAAATATACAATCCTGTATGATAAGGCTGCTGTAAAGTTCATCAAAAAACAATCGCCAGCACAGCAACGGCGCATCCTGGAAGCCGTTCATGCTTTACCCGATGAGGGAGACAGGAAGCAGCTAAAAGGCCACAGGGGGCTTTATAGGCTGCGCGTAGGTGACTACCGCATTATCTACAGTGTCGACAACGGTAAGCTAATTGTGCGGGTCGTAGATGCCGGGAATCGCGGGCAGATTTACAACAGGTATTGATAGTTCAAACCACGAATAAGATAATACGTTATGAGTAATATTGCCTTTACTGCGCTGATAAAAAGCAAAGGCTACAATCAAAAGCGCCTTGCAGAAGAAACCGGCATTCCGCCCGGCGTCCTGTCTCTCCGCATCAACGGCGTGAACGATTGGCGCTGGCCGGAGGTTTCGCTCATCTGCGCTGCGCTGGGCATCACCTACGATGAGTTTGCCACTTACTTTCCCACTTCCAGCACTATAAAGAAAAGTTCTAAGCCAAAAGAACCCACAAAAAGAGAGCTTGCTGTAGATGCTATAAAGGCATTTCTTGAATATTTAGAGCAAGAAGTATAGCCAGACAAAAACGCCCCCTGCGGTTACAATCCGCCGGGGGTGATGGCAAAGAATAAGACAATGCGCTGTAAAGCCCCTGCAAGGTTCTGTAACGTGTTCTGCGTTCCAGATGGCAAACTATATTAAACAGACCTGAAACACCAAAACAGGCGTATTTCTCGTGCTGTGGCGTTGTGATGCTCAAAGTATGCAAAAGTCCCCGGCGGTTCGTCCCGCCGGGGGTAAATTAGTTTAATGACACGATACTCGCACGTCAAAAATTTTCAATGACGTTCGCGGAAAGTTCTTCCCATTTTTCGCCCATTTCGACAATGACGGCGGGGGAATCATTGCAACCCTCGTAACGCTGCCCGCTGCACCGATTGGCGACATGTGAAATATCATCCCACAAACGCATGATTGCGCCGTTTCCGTCCTTACAGTCGGAGTACACCTGATTCAGCGCGGCGCGTTCTTTCGGTTCTGCGCTCTCTGCGGCGGCGTGTGCGCGGGCTGCAACCAACTTTAACATAGTTGAATTGCCGTCGTACTTTTCGGCAAACGCTGCATAGTCTGCCGCCGTCATCGTGCCGCTGTCCAGCAGATAAACCGCGTTTGTGTCCAGCGCCGCCGGGTCTGTAATGCAATCGGCTGCAATAGCTTTTTCAAGTTCTGCCCGCAGCTCTGCCCGCTTGCTGTTAAAAACAGACCACACATTCTTACGCACTTCTTCAAAGAGCTCTTTCTTTTCCACACGCTCTACTTCGGTTTCAGCCTTTCGCAGCGCATACGAATAATTGGTATCATCGGGGGCGCGGCGCTGTGCATCTTTGGCGGCGCGTTCTGCCTGTGCGTATTGGGAATACGCTTTCGCATATGCGTCGCGGGAGGTCTTAAACGCCGCGTCAAGGTCTTTTGCAAAACGGTTGTACTTGCTCATTTCTTTTTACTCGCTTTCTTAAATTCGGGGTACATCGTCAATAATTACAACGTCATATCGTTTGTTCAGTTCATCCATCGTTACAATTTCGCCTTTTTGTTCGCCAGTTTTCAGCAGGTAGCCGCCGGGCACTGGTTCAACGATTGCAACGGGGTCTTGCGTTGTCAGGGAATCTTCAAGCGCTTTCAATCTGGCTGTGAAGTCACGTTTCATTTTCTGCTCCTTTCTTCCAGCGCCCGCAAGCGCTGTTCAAAGTCGTTGGCTTCTACCAGCCGCAAACCATATTCCAGCACAGCGCGGGCCGCCGCAATATGCTGCTGCGGCTGCTGCTGATCATCGTCTATAATGCCGCGCAGGCGGTCAATGGCGGGCGGCATAGCCGCTTTTGCATTGTCTGTGGCCGTTTCCAGCATTTCAGCGCAGCGCCGCTCGTACTCTGCCATAAAGGCGGGGTCTTGCCTGTAGCGGCGGATCGTGCTCTCATCCAGCCCGGCAGCGCGGGCAGCTGCTTTTACTGTAGGGCACGTTAGCAGCGCTGCCAAAGCCTTTTGCTGTCTCGGTGTAATCTTTCACACCCCCTCTCTTAAATGTTCATTTTCGAGCGTTTTTTCACGCTTTGCGGCAATTTTATTCAGTTCTATCGTTTCCAGCCGTTCAGTGACACGCTCCTGCACACTGCTGCCTGTCTCTCGCCATGTCAGGTAGCCGGTTCCATGCCAGGCACGATTTTCAAGTTCCCTGTCATGCCAGCGGCGTAGTTTCGGGTCGCTGCGCAGCTTTCGAAGTGCGCGGGTTTCTATAGTGCGCACCTGCGCCGGGGTTATGCCCATCTTTTCGCCAGTGGCCGCCATCGACAGCCCATCAAAGAACCTGTGCCGCATTACATCGCTTTCTATGGTTCCGCAACGGTCTAAGGCATCACCCAGCACGGCGCGGGTTTGGGCGCTGGATATGCGCTCCTCTGCCGCTGTAAACGCCTGTTCTGCTGCCGGGTCTGGCTGAACCTCGCCCAGCGTGGGGCCGTCTGCATTTTCGCTGTCGATGGGCAAGTCCAAGCTGAAACAATGGTTTAACGGGTCGGCGCTAGTCGTGTGGCTCTTGCCGTCCTCATCAACAAATTTTCGCCGGTGGCCTTTGGATAAGGCAAGCTGTATCTGCCGCTGCATGGCTTGGGCAAGCCACGTAGAGAACGCGCCAGCCGCCGGGTCGTAGGTCCGGGCGGCGTACTGGACGGCGAAAAAGCCTTCCTGTTCAAAGTCATCTGCCGTCACGCCGTGCTGATCTGCAAGGCTTTTGTGATGGGGATACCATTTCCAGAACATTGAGCGGATAAGTCCCCTGTTTGTCTCCCACAGCTGGCCCAGCGCGTAGCTGTTGCCAGTGGCTGCCAGTGTTGCAAGGGCTGCGTTTGTGGCCTGCTGTTCTGCTGATGACATTCTATCCTCCATCACTTAATGAACACGCCCGGTGAGGTCTGGATAGCACAACCGTCATTTTAATACCAGCCGTCATATCCGCGCTTGGGCGGGAGTAAAGGTTTCTGCCTTTCGGCTGCAAGCTGCTTTTCCACTTCCTCGTTGGCTGGAAGTAAAACGGGATTTAGTGGCGCTGTCTTCGTCCATTTTTCATAGTATCTTTCAAATTCGCCACGCTTGTACATGCGTCCCTCATCGCTCATATTATTAAGCGCAAGCGCTGCATGATAGCTTCCCAGCCAATCCTGTGCCACATCGGGAAGAGCTGAAAACATTGCGGGATAGTCAAGAGGTGGTTCTCCGCAATAATGAACCCGTGAGATCATCCACAAAATTTTCTTCCATGCATCAGCAACAGGGACCGCATACTCTGCTTGAATGCTGCGCAATTGATCGCACAAGTCGGCCAACGTCACGGGAAACTTGCAGACGGTAAAAGCCTTGCGCATAGCTTTCTGCCCAGCATAAGCCGGTACGTTAACAAGTTCTGCTGCCCAAATCGTAATTTGAGTAGCAGCGTTCTCCTCACTTAACGGCTTGGCGCAGTTAGCGTACATTGCCACATTCCATCTCATCAAAGCTGTAACTTCGTCAACGGTCATTTCCCTACCTCCAAAAGTGAAAAGTCTCCTGCTTTGAGCCTATCCGCTACGCGGCTCAATGTATCAGACGGCGATTCTTGCGTTGTGTTCCTTGTCTGTGGGCGGTTATACTGCCCAGAACGGCGTATCCAGTTGCGGGCAGCTGCTTGCCAGTCCTTCATACTGGCTCTACCGCCAATCTTCCAGCCGTTGGCGGCAAAGTAGTCAATAAAAGACTGGGCTTCCACCGCTGACGAACCTTGTTCGCAAAAATAAGCAATAGCATCATCCTCAGACGGTGGTGTGAAGCGGGGGCGGGGCGGCTTGTCCGCCTTACGTTCTCTCTTTACACTAACCTTATCTATACTATCCTTACCTATACTAACCTGTGGAACCCGCTGGTATGTACTTTGGTTTACCGCCGGTATACCAAGCTGTGCCTTTTCTTTTTGAAACTGCGTCGGGGTGTATCGGTCTGGGCGAAGTAGGTTGTTTTTCTTCCAGTCCACGATGACCAGTACACCACTTTCAAACGGTCTTACGAATCCCTTTGCCGCTAGCAGATTGAGGTCGTCGGCGCTGCATCCACACATCGCGGTGGTACGCTTTGGAGATGCTACAAAGCCGTCATCATCGGCCCGCATACCTAAGTGGAAGTAAAGAGCCTGTGTGCTACTCGGCATATCAAGAAATCTGTCTGTATCGACTACGTCAAGGCTGAACATTCTACGGCGTGCCATTATAGCGTTTCCTCACTTTCAAAATCCAGCTGGCCTAATGGGATGCCCAGCTTGCGGGCAACAGGTGCGATTGCCTTTAGTCCATGCTTACACCGGGCGGCTTGGACGTGATAGAAAGCCGACATTTCCTTTGCGCAATCTCCGGGTCATCGCTTGGCAAGAAATATCCGCCGTAGCCGCCGGGAGCGTAGAGGATAATCTCGCCAGCATCACGGGCTCGCATAATCTGGCTGCGCAGACCTCGCGGGGTAGTTTCTAACTTGGCGGCCAGTTCATCAGCGCGGGTTGCGTTTTCACGGCCATGCTTTAAAATTTCAGTGATAATCATACTTGAAAAACTCCCTTCGGTTTGATAAAATGGGAGCAGAAGATAGAATTGTATTTTTTCTCTGCTCTTTGGCCGTCTGGCGTGCTGTAACACGCTGGGTGGCTTTTTTGTTTTCATAAGACAACCCGGCGGATACCGGGCTGCTGTGGCGGCTCGCTGCCGTCCATCCATGCGGCTAAACTGGACAAATTGATCAACGTCTTCCGTCCGCATTGGACACTGCGCACCGTGCCCGCCTTGCACAGCTGTCGGATGCGGTAGGCAGGGATGCCAGATTCAGCGGCAGCTTGCGAGATGGTTGCCATACGGGGAAATTCAATTTTTGACATGGTTCTGCCCCTCTCTTTGAGCTTTCATGGCTGCAATAACCTCGTACAAATGGCGCTTTTCGCTTGGCGGAAGTTCTGTACGCAACTTGCGGCTTAGGTTTCCATCATTGATTCCAAGTGCGGCCGCAAGCTCCCACAGCTTGAACCCGTTCGTTGCGACCGCCTCCCGAATTTCGGCGTTAGCACGATTCACAAAATCACCTCCCAATAAAGATATAACATGCGGTGCACCGTTTGTTATGCTCTTATTTTACACCAAAAAATTGTTGTTGCTTTTGAAAAAAAGTTGTTGTATAATATTATCGAAAGGAAACATTTTTTTAAGAAAGTGAGATTTTAGAAAGGGTGAATATTCGCATCACAGAACAAACTACCACCATCAGGAATGACAATGCACAATGCCAGTGGACAATAAAGACCGAAAACTGCTTTGGTCTTATATACAATTCTTTGGAAAGACGTTTCCCCAATTTTAATGAGGATGCCATAGTTACAAACTGTATCAACTATATGCGTAACGCAATGACCGGCAAAGATATTCATCCTGCAACATCCTACAAATTGCTTGGACATGTTGAAAGAGGGCATACATTGCTTTTCTTCCGTGAATACTTTGCCGGTAAGGAATCTGTTGCGTTTTCATTGCAAGATGTCGACAAAATTCGCATAGCAAGCCGCATGAAGTCAAACTACCTGCCTGTCAGCATCAATGAAACAACAAGCATGGAATTTGACGATTTGACAAACGTTACACAAGTAATGGTAGCATTGCTTTATTACTATGCCTACTATGGGCTTAAGCTTGTGAAATGCCGTCATTGTGGATGCTGGTTTGCTACAAAGAGCCTAAAGAATCAGTATTGCAAACAGATTAGCCCGTGTTGTGGTGACATTTTGAAGGGCGAAAATAAAAGTTGCGAACAAGCGGTGCGGCAAATCATGCAGAACTGTACACGACTTAGAGGTGCCATCCGGACAAAAGCAAGCCGTACAGTTTCTGCACAGTTACACAACAGTACATTCCTACCAGAGTTTGAAAAGGAAAACATGGAATTAGAATGTGCCGCAAGAGAAAGACCGACCGTTGATAATCTAACTCTATATTACAATTTTTTAAAAAGAACAAATAAAGAGAAAAAGTGGTTAGGAGGTTAAGACTATGGCGAACGTAACGAGGAGAGCGAATAAAGACGGAACAACGTCCTACCGCGTCAAGGTCTCCGCCGGGGTGGGCGCTGATGGGCGGTATGTGTACCGCTCCGCCACGTTCACGCCTCCGACAAAGCTGACAGCACGGCAGACGGAAAAGGCAGTGCAGGAATTTGCGCGGAACTTTGAGCAAAGAGTTCAAAGGGGTTTGTTTGCTGAAACGGATTTGACCGTTGACGGCCTTGCCCAAAAGTGGCTGACAGAATTTTGCGAACCGAATTTGAAACCGCACACGACCGAAGATTACAAAAAGCTGCTGCCTCGTGTTTCCGCTGCAATCGGGCACATTAAGCTGTCAAAGTTGCAACCCGGCCATATTCAAGAATTTTACAAACAGCTTGCGCAGCCGGGCATTCGTGAAGATGGAAAATACAAGGCGAAAGCGGCCTTTATTGAAGCGTTCCCCAAAGGAACACGCATTGAATTACAAAAAGCTGCCGGGCTATCGCAAGGCACAATGGCCGCTATTATGCAAGGGCGCACCGTTTCCAAACAGTCAGCCGAAAAGATAGCCGCTGCCGCCGGATGGGCATTTACAAAGGCTTTCAGTTGTACAAGCACCGATACACTAAGCGCAAGCAGTCAGCGGCATTATCATCTGATGTTGTCAAGTATGTTCGGTGCTGCCGCGCGGTGGCAGTTGATGGATGCAAACCCGTGTGAACGTGTCACGCCTCCAAAGCTGGTTGAACAAGACGTTGAATTTCTGGATGAAACCGGTATTGCGGACTTGCTTGCGGCGCTCCCTGATGCCCCTGTGCAGCTGTCAGTTATTACGCAGCTTGCTTTGTTTACGGGTGCCCGGCGGGGCGAAATTTGCGGTTTGCGCTGGTCTGACATTGATTTAGATGCCGGAGTTATGGCAATCAATAGAAATCTTTCTTATATTGCCCACAAGGGAACAATTTTTGATTATCCCAAAACGAAAAAAAGCCGCCGCTGCATTAAGCTAAGCGACGACTGTATAGCACTACTGAAAGATTATAAGCAGTGGCAGATGCGGGAGCGACTGAAAGTGGGGACGTTCTGGCAACGGACTGTTGCCATTGAGGGCGGCAAAGTCGTGAAAAATGATTTGCTGTTCACAAAGCCGGACGGCAAGCCAATTGACCCGAACGTTGTTTCAAGCTGGTTTCCCGTATTCCTAAGAGAACACGGCCTCCCGCCATGCCGCTTCCATAGTCTGCGCCACTCAAACGCGGCCTTGCTGATTGCTGCCCACGTTCCGGCAACTACGGTTGCAGGGCGCTTGGGTCACGCACAAGTTTCAACGACAACAAACATTTACGCAGGGTTCATTCGGTCGTCGGATGCAGCGGCGGCGGATGCTTTAGGCAACGTCTTTGACAGAATCAAACAGCGGCAAGAAATCGGCTGAAAACTGGGTTTTGAAAAGATTTATGCCCAAATTATGACCATTCGCGTCAAAATCAGTTTGAATACAGGCAAAAAGAAATCCCCGATACATCGTGTTTACTACGATGTATCGAGGATTTTTTCTTGGAGCTGGCGACAGGAATCGAACCTGCAACCTGCTGATTACAAATCAGCTGCTCTGCCAATTGAGCTACGCCAGCACGGCTAAGAAATCCTTAGGTTGTATCTGAAAAGTCGAAAATATCGTCTATTTCTACAAACGCAGCCGGATTTTGCGTTAAAAAGCCTTAAATCCTGCTTGTGTTTGCGAAATATCCGTCATTTTCTTTGTTTTCAAATATACCTTAGGAATACCTAAGTATTCTAGCACATGTTGCGGCACCTTGTCAATGCCGAATTATGGGGCAGTAGCGCTCCGAACGGCGCTTATTCTGCCGCGGCCAGGGCGGCCTGCAGCGCGCAGTAATCTTCCAGCGTCAGCTGCTCCGGGCGCAGGCGGATATCCAACCCGGCGGCCTGCAATGCAGCGTTCACTTTAGCTTTGGAAATGCCCAGGCCGTTCGCCACGGCATTGGCCGCGGTCTTGCGCCGCTGAGAAAATGCTGCCCGGATCAGGCGGAACAGCCCGGCTTCGTCCCCGTTGGGCGGGGTAACAGGCGGTGTGGTGTGGACATCCAGCTGGATGACCGCGCTGGTCACTTTGGGGGCAGGGTAAAAGCTGCCCGGCTGCACAGTAAACAGCAGCTTGGGTTTGGCGTAATAAGCCACCGCATAGCTGATTGCCCCCGCCTCACGCGTGCCAGGGGCGGCACACAGGCGCTGTGCAGCCTCTTTCTGCACCATGACGGTAATGTTGCGGATGGGCAGTTTTTCTTCCAATAAGCGCATCAGAATGGGGCTGGTGATGTAATACGGCAGATTAGCGCAGACGGCAACGGGCTTATCACCAAATTCTTCCGCCAGCAGGGTGCGCAGGTCCACTTTCAGCACATCTTCCAGCACCAGCTTAAAGTTCTCGTACTCGGCCATTGTCTCGGCCAAGATCGACGGCAGGCGCTTGTCCACTTCGATCGAAACTACCTTATCCGCGCGTTTGCACAGCTGTTCTGTCAGCACACCGATGCCGGGGCCGACTTCCAGCGCACCCCAGCCGGGGCCAATGCCGGCGGCTTCCGCAATGCGGGGGCAGATGCCGGGGTTGATGATAAAATTCTGGCCAAAGCCTTTGGACAGGGCAAAATCATACCGTGCGCAAAGGTCGCGGATGGTAGACAAATCGGTCAGGGTAGGCAAAGCGGGCTCCTCTCAGCACAGGAAAAGTCGGAAAATCAGTTCTGGCCAGACAGCATCTTGGCGGTGTTCAGGGCCTTGCTGATCTGGGGGTCGGTGTCGACGGTGTAATCGTAATAGGCATTCTGTTCGTCGGAGGACAGCGCAGCGTCCACATCAGGGGTCAGGCCCAGGTCGTTCCAGGATTGGCCCTCGTTGTCCAGCAGCAGACCGATAGTGATGTAGGCGGCGGAGCCATCGGAAAAGCTCTGGGCGTCGCTCATCACAACACCCTTACCGGCGGTGCGGGTGCCTACGATGGTGGCGCTGTTCATCTTGCGCAGGGCATTGGCAAACAGCTCGGCACCATCGGAGGTGCTGCCGTTGACGAGGACAACCATGGGCACGGTGACCTCGTTTTCATCGGACATGCGCAGCAAGGTGATGTTGCCGTCCTTGTCCTCCTGTTGGGCAATGACGCCGGAAGGCACGCAGTAGTCGGCGCAGACCAGCGCGGCGTTCAGGTTCTCACCGATATTGTCGCGCACATCGAAGATGAAGCTGGCAGCGCCCTGGTTCAGCAGATTGTCCACAGCAGAGCGGAACTCGCTGGCCGTGCCGGAGGAGAAGGCGTCGATGCGGACATAGCCGCAGGTGTCGCCAATCATCTGGCTGGAAACGGTGGTGGTGCGGTAGTTGCTGTGCACCAGGTCGACGGTCTGCTCCTGTCGGTCGGGCGTCAGGTAGGTGATGGTGGTGGTGGTCCCCTCTTCGCCCAGCAGGGCCGAGGTCAGGGAGGCAGTGTCGGTCATGGACTTGGTGGACATATCGCCGATGGCAGTGATGTAACCGCCGACCTGCAGACCGGCCTCGCTGGCGGGCGAGTTGCCGTAGACGCGGGTGATGCGGCCGTAGCCGGAGGACGGGTCGTTGACGACGGCCACGCCGATGCCGGTCAGCTTGCCGGACTCAACGGCCAGGCGCTCGCTGTAAGCTTTGGCGGTGTAGTAGCGGGCGTATTTATCGTTGATGCCCAGCATGTAACCAGCGGCCAAGGTGTCGTTCAGCGTGTCCTCGTTGATAGTGAAATACTCGTTGGAGCGGACAAAACGATCGATTTCGGCCAGCTTGTTGTACTGGCGCTCCTTGCTTTTGACGCTGGACACGGTGGAGTTGAACATATTCATCGAGACAACCATCGTCAGAGAAAAAGTGACCGCCATGGCGATCAAGGCAATGGTGATGGTAACGCCGAGACTGGCAGGCTTATCATAGGCAGAGAGCTTGATGATCTGACCGGGATATTCCAGCGTCACATCATGCACGGTGGGATCGAGCTGCCAATAGGCGGGCGCTGTGACCTCCCGGAGCTGATAGCGGATCAGAGGCAGCGGCTTACTGGCTGCAACGCCCCTGGCATCGGTCGTGATGTAGTCCACCACCTTGCCGCTGCGGGCATTGACGATCTCATAGACAGCACCCTTGAGTGGGGTTCCTGCGGCGGTGCCGGTGACCTCGTTATACTCAGCGGCGTACTTATAAATCTGGATCTGGC
>OHAY01002330.1_pt1 | contig 15329 bp, 10 predicted proteins | sample 1577191 | NCBI WGS metagenome assembly OHAY01 (sample SAMEA3541504, study PRJEB24748) | human gut metagenome | biome: human gut; feature: human-associated habitat; material: faeces | place: China | collected 2012 | reverse complement strand
CAAAATGGCTGTATAGATTGAAAACAGGGGTATTGCTGTGATATACTATGCGTACATCTTAGCAATACCCTTTTGATTTACCATAGAAAAGGAGTACAGAATGGGTAAATCATTAAAAGGAAAAGAATTGGGGAAAGGCATTTCCCAACGTAAAGACGGGCTTTATCAGGCACGCTTTATCAATCGTTTTGGCAAAAGACAGACGATTTATGCAAAAACATACAACGATATAACAAAAAAGCTGCGGGACGCACAATATGAGGACGAGAAGCAGATAAATGTAGTTACCAGTAATATGACCTTGGACGAATGGTATAACGTATGGATGACCACCTGTAAAAAGCATTGCAGAGATACAACCAGACGCACCTACTCCGTCCAGTATAATCGGCTTCGTGAGGAACTGGGATGGCGTAAACTGACAAATCTGAATCTGGTCATTATTCAAAACGCTTTCAATAATTTAAAAAGTGATAAATCCAGACGAGATTGTAAAGCGCTCCTTGTTGATATGCTTAACAGGGCTTTTGAATCAGATTTGATAAATAAAAATGTTGCTGTATCGGTCAATACCAAAATAGACGGTACGGAACAGCCTGAAAAACGTGTATTAACACCGGATGAAATTCAGATACTTTATCAATCAACGAAAAACAGTCAGCTTTATCCCTTTTTTGTTCTTGCGTTAAATACTGGTATGCGAATGGGAGAAATTCTTGGTCTTACATGGGAATGTGTTGATTTTGAGACTGGTTTCATCCATGTAGAAAAAACGCTCTGTTATCTTCCCAACAATGGAACTGCAATCTATGAGTTTCATCCACCGAAAAGTAAGGCGGGCAAGCGGAACATTCCCATGTCTAAACAGGTCATGGAAATACTGCAAGAGCAAAAGGCATGGCGGGACAAGGTAAACAGCAGATTTAAAGCTCAATCGGGATTTGAAAATCTGGTGTTTATAAGCAAAACCAATCATCCTCTGCATGAAAGCAATATAAGAACTGCTATACGCTATCTGGTCAATCGCATAAACACAGAAAATCCCGTACAAACATTTGAAGTATTTACACCACATTGTCTTAGACACACTTTTGCAACGAATTGTATCGCAAAAGGTATGCGCCCTAAAACATTACAGAAATTGTTAGGACACAATTCCCTGCAAATGACAATGGATTTGTATTGTCACGTATTAGATTCTACGTTGAAAGATGAAATGTCTATTATTACAGAAATGGTGTAAATGTGGTGTAGTAAACGTATTTAACAAGGAAAAAGCCTTGGAAAATCAAGGAATTTTAAGTGTTTACTTGAAGTTCTACATTTTCCAGGTTGTGGATGAGAAATAGCTAAAAGACGGCAGCCCGTATTTTTTATTTCACTTTTGCATATATTCAGGTTGCTGTTTTTATTATATCATGATATACTATGATTACGGAAAGTCAGAGCACAGAAGGCGGTCTACCCTTCCTACATTGGAGGGGCTTTACCCTCCAGAGAGGAGGGCGATGCCAATGTACGTTACATATTCGGATTTGTTCCAGATAGGTATCTTCATTGTCTCCCTTATCGGTCTTATGTATGAGATCTTTAAGGATAAAAAATAAGCCGCCACTACTCGCACTAGTGACGGCAGACCTCATAAGAGGTTAATGTAAAACACTAAGGGTAGACCATGTGTCTCTGACTTTCCCTTTTCTTTACTATATCATATTTAAAAATGATATGCAACTTCTATTTTTTGTTTTCTTTTTGAATTGCTTCTTTACAGATTGCTATTTTACTCTCATAATTCGCTTTTTTTACCGCTGCAGCACCATACACCAAACCGGTGCCGACACCATCGAAAGCAGCGTCGTAAATACCACACACTTCGTCGCAAAGACTTCATCCCCGCCATATTTCGCGGCAAGAATCGCCGTCGTGCTTGCTGCCGGCATCGCTGCCAGCACCACAGAAATCCCCATCACCAGTGTGTCGATATGGAACAGCAGACAGCCGGCCCACACAAGCGCCGGGATCAGGATCAGGCGCACGGCGGCATAGTAGCAGCTGAGCGGCGTGATCATCGTCTTCATATCTGCCTCCGCCAGAACGGTTCCGACGAAAATCATGGAGACTGCCGTGTTTGCCTTGTTTAAGCTATGTACCGTATCTCCCAGGAATCCCGGAATCTGCATCTGTAAAAGCATCAGCACAAAGCCGATGAATACGGAGACAATACACGGATGCGTGCATATCTTTTTAATCAGCGTCCTCCGATCCGGCGCCTTCGTAAAATACGTCATTCCCAGAGACCACATCGCAGTTCTCTGCGGAATCAGGTAAAAAGAGGCGTAGAAAAGCCCCATCGAGCCGAAGATGCCCTCCGCCACCGGATTCCCCAGAATCCCGGCATTGGACGCCATCGTCGCGTACTTGAGAACCTTCTTTTTTTCCTCTCCCACACCCGGGTACAGTACCATATTTAAGATATAACAAGCCACCTGAACCATACACGAGACGAGCAGCGCCTGTGCGCTGCTCTTTAAGATATCCATGCTCAGTTCTACTTCAAATGACTCGATGATACTGCAGGGAAGTGTCACAAAGATGACCAGATCCGCAATGACCCTTTTTCCCTCATCCGTGATAATTCCCTTCTTCTTTAAGAATGCACCCAGAATCATCAGGGAAAATAACATTCCCTGCATCCGGTACAAACCATCTAAATTCAAAGCATTTCCTCCGTTTCACACTCTCTCATCACTCAATGATGATTCCCGCATCCGTCTTACTTCCCGGTGCACTGCTTCCATTCGGGGAACCGCTGCCGGAAGGTTTTTCTCTGCCATTCTCCGTGCCGGTGCCAGAATTTCCGCCCGGAAATGCCGGCGAAGAACCGCCAGACTCTGCCTCACTGCTCTCCCGCGCATTTTCCTTTGATGCATGCGTACCGTCCGGACGGCTTTCCTGCTCAGAAACGTCATTCTCCTGTGTTTCTGAAGCGTTACCGGTCTCTTTCTCGGACTCGTCGCTGCCGCTCCCGGCTTCCTGGCTTTCGTCCGCGCCGCTCTCCTGCGTCGGATCCAGGATGGAAATTGTCGTCGCCTCGGTCGTCTTCGGCAATGCCTTCGTTTCTGCCTGTTTCGTGCCATGAACGCCTGTATCTGATACAATTTTCTGACTGATCGTCCGGACCGTCTCAGTCGGCGTGTATTCCTCATCGCCAAACAGGAAATGATGCAGCTCGATGACATTGCTCTCCAGCGTCTGCGGGATGACGCAGGCGCCCTTGCGTCCCATCTTCTTTTCCTTCAGCTCCGACGGGAAACCGGTCGTCTCGGTCAGATGGTAACGCGTAATATTTCGTCCTATCTTCAACAGATCATTGATCTCGATGCTGGTCGCCACCTGTGGAAATACCGTCTGCACAATATTGTTGATCGTCGCCCAATCTGCTTTTTTCATCTTCTCAAACGCGAGGGAAATAACCTTTCTCTGCCGTTCGGTACGGGCATAGTCCGTATCCATCAGACGGAGACGCCCATATGCAACCGCCTGCACACCGTCCAGATGGTTCATGCCCGCTGATTTAAGCTGGGTCGAAGCGACGCCGGTCGCCTTGACCGTCTCAGAAATGAACGCATTGATATAATAAAACTCTGATTTCGTGATCTCCACATCAATGCCGCCCAGAATGTTGATCGCATCTGCAACGGCTTTCCAGTTAAAGGTCGCATAATCGTCAATATCGATATCCAGGTTCCTATTGAGCGCCTTGACAACCTGCTCCGGTCCGCCCTGCATATAAGCGGCGTTGATTTTGTTGTAGGTATTCTTGTCGTTGATATTTAAATATGAATCCCGGTACACCGAAACCAGACGTATCTCACCGGTTCCCTGATCGATGTTGCAGAGAATATTAACATCCGAGTTGTTGCCCTTTCCGACCGATGAGTTACGGCTATCCACGCCGAAAACCGCGATCGTCCAGTAACCGCTCATCTGCTCCTGCTTCTCCTCCGAAATCTCGACGTTTTTGATCTCATCCGGGTTCCACGGAAGCCGCTGCATCAGATCCAGGCGGCTGTTGATATACGAATATCCCGCAAAGCAGAGAATCCCGATCAGCACTGCAATCTCCAGAAGAATAAACCATATCTTCCGCTTCTTTTTCCGGCGCGCTTTCAATTTAGCCGGATCGGCGTAAATATCCGACCGGTTCATGGTCCGGGCTTTCTCCTGATTCCGGCTCTCCCGGCTGCTGCCAGGCTGCGTCTGTCCCCTCTTTGCCGCTTTCTGACCACTTCGGCTTCTATCTCCGCTCCGGTGGGATCCGTCCTCCCGGCGTTCCGCAAATGAATCCGTGATCAGTGTCAGACCATCGTCTTCCATCTCCGACGGTTTTGCCCGTCGGCTCCGACGGTGTCCCGACCTATCTCTTTCTTCTTCATATCCCATGTGGTTTTCCTCATCAATACGCGTTTTTATTTATAAAGCCCTTAAAAACCGTCAAAAACATGATTTTAAAATCAAATCCCAGCGTCCAGTTCTCGATGTAATACAGATCATGCTCAATCCGCTTCGTGATCGAGGTATCGCCCCGGTAACCATTGACCTGTGCCCATCCGGTCATTCCCGGACGCACCTGGTGTTTGATCATATAACGCGGAATCTCTTCCTTGAATTTTTCAACGAAAAACGGGCGTTCCGGGCGCGGTCCAACCAGGCTCATATCGCCCTTCAGAACATTAAACAGCTGCGGAAGCTCGTCAATGCTCGTCTTCCGGATAAATCTTCCAATCGGAGTCACACGCGGGTCTCCCGGCGTCGTCCACTGGCTTTTCTCCTTTGCCGCCGACTGTACCGCCATCGAGCGGAACTTATACATCTTAAACGGCTTATTGTGAAGTCCCACCCGCTCCTGACAGAAAATGACCGGTCCCGGCGAAGTCGCCTTTATAAGAATCGCCGTCACCAGCATTACCGGTGAAAACAGGATGAGCGCCATCATGCCGCCGACCAGATCCATCGTCCGCTTCATCGTTGCGTTGAGCAGATTCGTGAGCGGCACATGGCGGATGTGGATCACCGGAAGTCCCTGCAGATCCTCCATAAACGGACGGGTCGGGATAAAGTTATAATAATCCGGGATAAATTTCGTATGCACACCCGATTTTTCACAGCCTGCCACGATTTTTTCCAGTTTTCCATACTCCTGGATGCTCAGGGTGATCGCGATCTCATCCAGCGTATTGAGCGCCAGAATCGTATCCAGATCGTCAATTTTGCCGATCACGCGCACTCCCTTATATTCTTTGCCCCACTCCTCATGGTCATCCAGAATACCGCGGATTTTATAGCCCCACTCCGGGTTGACATTCACACGGTCAATAAATCCTTCCGCTGCCCGGCTGTAACCGACCAGAAGCAGATGCTTCTGGTTATATCCCTTCGACCGCATCGACCGGAGCGCTATCCGCAGGATATTCCGCATCAGAATCTCAGCAAAGAGATTGATGCCAAAAAACAAAAATACCATCGGACGGGAGAAGTTGTGGAAATACTCATTTTTACCGCCCAGGTAAAGCATCAGTGAGATCACCAAAAGACCGATGATGTTCGCCTTAAAAATATTGGCTAACTCCACCCGTCTTCCCTGAACCCGTTTGGGCGTGTAAAGATGAAAAAATGCGTATAAAATCAAATAAAACGGTACAATAAGAACGCCAGCCGCCAGATAGACGACTGCCATTGCGCTCTTATTATGCCCTGTTACATTAAACCACGGCGTTCCATTGACGATAAACCACGCAAGTGCGTAGGCGCATGCGATGACACATGCATCCAGCACTACGTGGAAATGGTTCAGCCGTTTCTGGTTATCTTTTATCATAGTATATCACCTGAATTCGGATTAAGCTCCCGGTCCTGCCGGACCGCCAGGACCTGCTGCACCGCTGTTTCCGGAATTCTCCGGATCCTGAATCTCTGTGACCGGGCTTTTCACACCGGAATTATCTGATGCACCCGGAGAAGTCTTTTCACTGGATGCCGCTGTCTCTGCCGCTGTCGTGGTTGTAGATCCCGGTTTTTCAACGGAAGACTTCGTCTCCGATGTGCTGCCTGGTCCGGATAAAGAATCATCCGCCTCGGTCGTCTTATCCGTATGATTGTTCTTGCCGGAAGCCGTCGGGGTCGTCGTTGTTCCTGGTCCCTTACTGCTGTTGCTCTTCGACTCTTCTTCCTCCCAGTCAATCCAGTCTTCATCCGGATCAAAGATCTCGTCCAATCCGATCGAGCTCTCGCTCTCGCCCTTCTTGGTCTCATCCCCGCTCTCGTCATCCGACTCGTCTGAAGCACTCGTCGATGACTTCTTAGCGGCATCCTTCGCCGCTGCCTGCGCGGCAATACGGCTCGCCCGTTTCTTGATAAACGTCTGGGCGCTGACACCCTGATCGACCGGAACATGACCAATCAGCTTCGCATTCGTCGTAAGCCCCGTTACCTGCGCGATATGGCTGCTGTACTCCTTAACATTAGACGGAACCTGATAATCTTCCTCATCAAACAGGAACTTATGAAGCTCTTTTACGTTGTACTCCAGTGTCTGCGGGATAACGCAGTCACCGATCTTTCCAACATCCTGCTCACCTCTGGCTGCCGGGAATCCCGCGGTCTCACCAATATGGAACTTCGCGATATTGCGTGCCAGCGGAATCAAATCCGTAATATCAACATTGGTTGCAAGCTGCGGCATGATCGTCTGAATCAGACAGTTGAGTGTCGCCCAGTCTGCATTTTTTGCCTTATCAAAGGCTTTCTGAAGAATAATTCTCTGACGCTCGGTACGCGCATAGTCCGTATCTGAATAACGGATACGTCCGTATGCAACTGCCTGGATACCATCCAGATGTACATTGCCCGCATGGGTCAGCTGATGAGAACCGATACCAGTCTCCTTTACTGTCTCCGTGATGAAGGCATTGATCCAGGAGAACTCTGCATCGCTCAGTTCGACATCTACACCGCCCAGAATGTTGATGGCATCCGCAACCGCTTTCCAGTTGAACGTCGCATACTGGGTAATGTTAAGACCCAGGTTCTTATTCAGCGCCTTAACTGCCTGCTCCGGACCGCCCTGTGCGTAAGCGGCGTTGATCTTATTATAAGAGTTTTTATCGTTGATATTCAGATAACTGTCCCGGAATACCGATACAAGGCGGATCTCACCCGTCTCCAGATTGATATTGGCAATCATGTTGACATCCGCGTTCGTACCTTTTCCGACATTCATCTGCCCATGCTGACTTCGCGAATCGACACCGAAGCACGCTACGGTCATGTAGCCCTTCATATCATCGATCTGTTCCTGAGACAGGTTGACGTTCTTAACCTGGTCCTCGTTGAAATCAATCTTCTGCATAGAACCGAAGGTTCTGTGATACATATACCAGAACGCACCACCCAGAATCATCAATATAATCACGACAATCTCCGCCGCAATGATCATATGCTTTCTGTGACGCGCCGATTTACGGTAATGGCTGCCGCGGCGTCCCGAACTCTTTTTTCCACTTCCAGCGCTCTTAGGACCGCTGTAGCCGGAACGTACTGAACTGCTGCCCGCCTCACCTTTTCTCTGGCTATTTTCGACTGTACTGCTGACTCTTCTGCGGCTGGTGCCGGAAGCAGAACTGCTACGCGAAGAACGCCCTGACTGACTGACACGGCTGCTTCTGCCCTCGCGGCGCGCCCTCATGCGCTCCAGCTCATCATCCTCATAATTCATAAGCTACCTCATCTTTCACTTGCTTGCTGCCGCTCAGACATTGTCTGATAAGCAGCCTTTCTCCGTGCTGCATCTGCTAAACCATGACCGTTCACACATCGCGCAAACTCTAAGTTACTGTCCACTCATACGTGCCCAGTAACAACTCTAACCTTTTCCTCACGATTTATCAGATGCTGCTTTTTTCTCGATCTGTCTCACAGCAAATTCATAGACATAGAGAAATGTCCCGGCTAAAAGTTCCAGCTCTATCGCCAGATAATTTTTAAGCCGTTCCGGGCGGTACGCCACTTTTTTACACTTCTTTGCCGTCTGTATGCCTTCTTTCAGACCTTCCAGATAATCTTTTCCAAACCCGAGTTTCCTGAAAAATGAATATTTCACGAAAATCCCCGCTGCGATCGGAATCGCATTTATGATAAGCTGTAAGCACGGCATATTTTTATAATTCAGATACACATTGTTGCGTGCCGCCAGCTTAACCTTGAATGAATTGTACTTGGAACCGCTGGTTCCGCTTCCGACGTGCCATACCAGCGCCGCCGGGCAGTATATATTGTCATAACCCGCAATCCGGGCTCTATATCCCACATCAATATCTTCCAGATAGGCAAAATGCATCTCATCGAAATAGCCTATCTCCTCAAATACCTCTCTCCGGTAGATCGCTGCGCCCGCGCACGCCGAGAATACCCGGCTTGAACGGCGGTAATGCGTAAGATCCCGCCCCACGCCGCGCTGGTACGCCCAGCCAAGCAGGGAATACATATCGCCTGCATCATCCAGCCTGTCCGGATGGTACATCTGGATCATCCGGCTGCTGACGGAAAAGATGCGCTCCGACTGACCGATCGCACGCACCATCTCCGCCACGAAATACTCGTCCACCCGGACGTCATTATTTAAAAGCAGCACATACGGTGTGTCTGCCGCCTTGATTCCGACGTTGACTGCGCCGGAAAATCCCGTGTTTTCCGGCAGGAAAATCGTATCGATCTGATGTTCCTTCAGCCACTCCACGCTTCCGTCCGTCGAACCGTTGTCCACCACCAGCGTCCGGAAATTCGGATACGTCTGTGCATTCAGTGAACGGATGCATTCGTCCATAAACTTTAACCCATTATAATTGGGAATAATAATTGTCGTTGTAATCTCCATCCCGGGTTATACCTCCAGATGATACGGTTCTCCGATTTTCTCTTTTTTCAGATCCCTGAGGGCGAAATTGGACTTCCGCAGCGTCAGGTTCGGATTGTAGTAAGGATCTCCATCTTTAAGGATCTCCGGCCAGCGCTCCGAGAAAATCTTGATCTCCCTGTTAAAACGTGCCACCTTCTCCGGCGTATCCTCCAGTCCTCTTGACTTCGACTCATAATGATACAGCAATGCGTACGGATTGTAAACCACTAAATGATTTGATGCCCGCACTTTCATGCAATAATCGATATCGTTAAATGCGACCGCCAGCTTCTCCGTAAAGCCGCCGACCTCATCAAAGAGCGCTTTCTTTGTCATCAGACACGCCGCCGTCACAGCGCTGTAATCCTGTGTACTCATCGCACGGTGGAAATAGCTGTTTTCCGCCTTATGAAGCCCGATAAACGTATGCCCTGCGATGCCGCCGAAACCAACCACGACGCCCGCATGCTGGATCGTATCATCCTGATAGAGCAGTCTCGCGCCAACTGCGCCGACGTCCTCCCGCTGGCACAGTCCCAGCATCTCCTCGATGAAATTCTCCGCAATCAGCTCGGTATCATTATTTAAAAACAGCAGATATTCGCCCTTTGCGAAGGTCACGCCGAAGTTGTTGATCGCCGAATAGTTAAACTCGCGCTCCCAGGTTACCACATGGACATTGGAAAATTCCTTCTGAATCTTTTCATAGTATTCAAAGGTTTCCTTCTCCGTGCTGTTGTTCTCTACAATGATAAACTCAACATTGCGGTACGTTGCCCGCGTCTCAATCGCCCGCAGGCATAGATCCAGATCCGTATGGTGATCCTTGTTCGGAATGATGATCGATACCAGCGGTTCTCCCTGAATTTTATATACAGAGTGATAAATGCCGTAGTCCACACCTTTTTCCACGCGCTCCGCCTCGATACCGACGCGTTTATAATGATCCATGATCGCGCGCGCACCCGCATCAAATGCGTACAGCTTGCTCTCCGGGTTGCTCGCTGTCGAATCCTTGTGGCAGCGCCAGTGATACAGCACCTTCGGGATATGGCGGATCTCCTTCGCCTTCTCCGTACAACGGAAAATAAAGTCATAATCCTGCGCTCCGTCGTATTCCTGACGGAAGCCGCCCACCTGCGCTGCCAGATCGTGGCTGACGACAAACAGATGGCAGATATAGTTGACGCTGCAGAGCAGATCGATATTGAAATCCGGCTTAAAATGCGGATCAAACAAAGCGCCGCCGTCCATATCCAGCTTATCCTCATCCGAATAGAAGCAATCACATCCCGGATGTTCCTGTAACAGTTTCGCACACTCATAGAGAGCATTCGGTGTCAGCTTATCGTCATGGTCTGCCAGCACGATATAATCGCCGGTCGCCATATCCATTGCTGCATTCGTATTGCCGGAAATGCCCTTATTTTCGCCTAAAATTACGTATTTAAAGCGGCTGTCCTTCTTCGCATACTGCTCCAGCACCCGCTCGCAGCTTTGTCCTGCCGGACTGCCGTCCGCCACGCAGACCTCCCAGTTTGCGTATGTCTGTTCCGCGATCGAATCCAGCATTTCCCGCAGGAATCGCTCCGGTGTCTTAAATGCCGGAATCACGATCGAGAATTTAACCGGCGCGTCAAACACCTTTTTCCTCTGCTCCTCCAGCTCCTCCGCCGTCGGCTTCGTCAGTGAATACCACTCGCCATAATCGTAGTCATTGTCAATTCCCTGCAGTTTGTGCTTGGATTTTACCAGCAGGGCTTTCAGACCGTTTTCCTTCCAGAAATCCAGGCAGACCCGCACAGTCTCCATGTTCATCAGATCGCGGATCTTCTGCATCCGCTTGTGCGCCACACTGCTGCGCTTGCGGATCAGTTCTTCATTATATTTAATGCGGATTTTGCGTCCCTCGCCTTTTGCGATCAGATAATAATCTTTTCCGCGCTCATACGGGAACTGGATATCAAATCCAAGCTCTTTTTCTACCGTTCGCCCAAAATAAATCTGGCTGACGTCGTCGCGGCGGGTCGCCACATACTGAAACCGGATCGGCTGATGTGCCCCATCTTCAACCTGATAGGTGATCTCCGTCTCCGGCGTCTTTCCGATCGCCCAGCCATTGAGCTGAATCGAATTTTCACGAATCCGAACTACATCGACATTACATTTCATGCTGTTTGCCCCCAACTTTTTTCACTGGTGTATCAAAATTCAGCCGCTCTTCCTCCACTACCAGCGGACGCTTCATGACTCTCGAATTGATCGATAAAATATACTCCCCCACCAGACCGATGAAAAAGATCTGAACCGACCCTAAAAAGCACATTCCAATCAGAACCGGCGCCATACCAGCCGGAAAATCATACCAGTGAAGCAGTTTCATCACCAGATATACAATCGCCACGATCATACTGATCGCCGCGCAGATACTTCCAAAGATCGTCGCCAGGCGCAGACCGACCTTCGTATAGGAGGTCACACTGAGCATCGCGGCATCGTAGAGTCGGTAAAAATTGTTGTGTGTCTTGCCTGCGCGGCGCTGCGGCTGGATATATGGGATCTCCTTGCGCTTATAACCAAGCTCCGCCACGATTCCGCGCAGAAACGGCGTCGGATCGTCAAGCTCCCGCAGAATCTCAATAAAATCGCGGTCATACAGACCCGAACCGGTAAAATGCTCAATCTGCTCGACATCGGAGAGTTTCTTTATCATCTTGTAATAGCAGCTCCTCAGCGCATACATGATCGGGTTTTCCTTGCTTCCCGTCTTGATGCCGATGACAATCTTGTAGCCATTTTCCCACTCATGGACATATTTCGGGATCATATCGACCGGATCCTGAAAATCTGCCACCATGCTGATCACACAGTCGCCGGTACACTGTAACATTCCATAATACGGGGAATTGAACTGTCCAAAGTTTTTGGCATTAAAAATTGCCTTGATCCGTGGATTCTCGCTACAGATCTTCCGAAGAATCGGGCGCGTCTGGTCTGTCGAATCATTGTCGATAAAGACAAGCTCATAGTCATATTCTGGCAGATCGCGCTCCAGCGTCTCCACAACCGCCTCGCTGATCGGACCTACATTCTCTTCCTCGTTGTAGCAGGGAATTAATATACTGATTTTTTTCATACTTTTCTGATTCCTATTAATTTGCTTTTTGTTTGAACTCTTCTGTTTCGTTCCACCAAATTTCGAACACAAAAAAAAGAGAAAGCCGCTTCGGCTATACTGCCTTTATTTTAAACGTCTTTCTCTCTTTTGACAACCTACAATTTTCTTAACGATTTTTGGCTGCTTCGCTATTTACTTGGCATAAACTGATAAAATATGTCCAAATATTTACCATTCTCTCCCGTCACTCTGCACAGAGGGCAGAAAAATCATTTCTGAAAAGCCAGAATTCTCTTCATTCCTTCTTCAAAATATACCTGTGGCTTCCAGCCAACCACCCGCTCCATCTTGCGGATATCAGGGATCAGATTGACGATTCCCTCTGCATTCGGCGGGCGGACGCCAAATTCCATGCTGCCCTGCCTGCCGCACAGCTCATAGACCGTCTCGACAAACCCGCGCAGCGGTCCTGTCTCATCCATCGGACCGCCCAGATTGTAGACACATCCGTGATCCGCGAGATTTCCCGCATATTCTGCCAGATCCGCCAGGGCGCGCCCTGCATCGTCAATATACATGAAGTTCCAGAGCTGCGTGCAGGCGGTCATCGTCATCTTCTCCCCTGCCCGGAAAACCCGGACACAGGAGGAAAGAAGCGACCACGGGTGATCGCCCGGTCCATACGTGCTGAAAATCCGTGCATGCCCATAATCCAGTCCCAGTTCCCGGCAGAGCACTTCCGCCCGCTGCCGGACTGCCAGTTTCGCGCGTCCATACGGGGAGGTCGGCTCGCAGACCGTCTCCTCGTCTGTCAGCTCGCTCTTGACGCCATACTCCGCCTGCGAACCTGTAAAGAGAAACCGCCGGCACCCGAGGACTTTCGCCACGCGGACGGCATTCAGCGCGTCCTGCACGCTCTCCTCCTGGACTGACTCATTTTTCCGTGAATCACTCCCTGCACCGCGCCAGCCCATATGGAGAAACACATCGCATCCGCCCGGAATCCGTTCCGGCAGTTTCGAGAGACTCCCCAGATCCTCCTCCAAAATCGTGAGTCCCTGCGGAAATTTTCCATTTTCCCGCAGCAGATCCGCTTTCGTCGAATGTTCCCGCAGTACGGCGTATACCTGATGTCCGCGATGTAACAGCTCGCGCACCGCCCCCAGACCTACAAAGCTGGTGGCACCTGTGACAACTATCTTCATTCTATCGTTTCCTTTACTATTTTTTAATACGCGGAATCAGCATGATACGGTCCATCTCCTCGTCCGGCAGGAATGGAGACAGATCCTCCAGCGGCGGCGATACAAGCGTTCCGTCCGGCAGTCTCTTCGCCGCGGACTTTGGCTCAAAGTTCTGATCCAGCGTTACAAATACCTCGCAGATCACCGGGCCGTCCATCGCCAGCGTTTCTTCTACTTTCTCGCCCAGCTCCTTGTTTCCATGAATCGCTACATATGGGAATCCATACGCCCACGCCAGCTTTTCCATGCTCGGGAATCCAAGATCGCCGCTGTCCACGCCGATACCGATGAGCGGCTCGCCGAAGAAATTCTTCTGGGTCTGGCGGATGGAATGGTAACCGCCGTTATTGATAATGAAAATCTTGATCGGCATCCGATGGCTGACAACTGTCTCAAGCTCCTGTAAATTCATCTGAATACTGCCGTCTCCGGTGATCAGGATAATATCCTGGCTGTGATCTGCCACGCACGCGCCGATCGATGCCGGAAGTCCATAGCCCATCGAAGCGATGCCGGAGTTCGAGATAAATCTCTGTCCCTTTTTCACAATATTTGCGTGTCCACACACAACATTTGCAGATCCATTCCCCACAACCACGATCTGGTTCTCATTTAAACGGCGGCTCATCTCATACGCAAATGCATATACGTTTGCCTCTGTCTCCGTGCCGCCGTTCATGTGCTTCGGCAGAACCACCGGATAATCATGCTTCCAGCCCTGGCAGATACGCAGCCACTCTGCCTGCGCGTCCTTGTACTCCTGCGTCATCGAAGCCGCGCCGTCCGCTTTTCCTTCCTCCGAAAGAACCTCGTCCATCACGGTCAGAAGATCCTTCACATCCGCGTGAACCGGCATGTCCACATGCAGGGTCGGCTTTTTCAGCTCTTCGGCATCGATATCATTCACAATCACATACGCCTCGCGCGCCCAGGTAGTAAAACGGTAACCGACCTGACGGAAACTCAGACGGCTTCCGAGCGACAGCACCAGATCGCTGTTCTGGATCGCGAAGTTGCCCGGGCGATCGCCGACGTTGCCGCCTTTTCCGATGTACAGCGGGTGTTCGTCATAGATACAGTCGATGCTGTCCGCGCCGGTCACAACCGGGATTCCCAGCTTTTCAACCACGCGCATGAAAACATCGTGCGCCGCGCCGATGCGGATACCATTTCCGGCATTGATCACCGGACGTTTGGAGGTGCGGACTTTCTCAATGATCGCACGCGCCGTCTCCTTCGTCACACGTGCCGGAAGTTTTGCACGAAATTCACCTTTTCCGGCGGTATCCTCCGGGATCTCGGACGCGCTCTCTGCCGCCCAGCCAGTTCCGCCTGCCTCATAATCCTCCGGATCAAAGCCGATCAGATCGTCTGTCTCGATCATTGCCGCCTGCACATTCAGCGGAATATCCAGCCAGGTAGGACCCGGACGACCGTTGTAAGCCAGATACAGGGCTTTTTCCACACAGAAGCGGATACGCATCGGATCGATCACCATCTCACAGTATTTTGTCATATTGGCAACCGATTTGGTGATATCATACTCCTGATCGCCCATCGCGCGCAGGTGAAGTCCCGTGCTGCGCGCTGTCGTGTCATAACGCACCTGTCCGGAAATGACAAACATCGGGATTGAATCCAGAAATCCGCCCGCAACGCCGTTCATCGCATTGATGCCGCCAGGTCCCGTCGTCACGCACACTGCCGCAATCTTGTTGTGGATGCGGGCATACGCCTCCGCTGCCATCGCACATGCCTGCTCATGATGATTGTAGAGGCAGTGAAGTCCTTCCTGATGCCCCAGCGCGTCATCCAGATGCATCGCGCCGCCGCCCGTGATCATAAACACATCCGTGATGCCGGATGCGAGAAGCTTTTCTGCTATATAATTAGAAAGTTTCTGTTTCATTTTGATTTCCTCCTGAAAATACCTTGTCAAGTGTTCATACTACATCATAAGAACGTATTCTCACCCGTCCACTCACGAACCCGCGCTATCGCGCTCTACCGCCCT
>OHAY01002321.1_pt1 | contig 15362 bp, 18 predicted proteins | sample 1577191 | NCBI WGS metagenome assembly OHAY01 (sample SAMEA3541504, study PRJEB24748) | human gut metagenome | biome: human gut; feature: human-associated habitat; material: faeces | place: China | collected 2012 | reverse complement strand
TGGCTGACCAGTTTGGTAAAAAAGTGAGAACATCCGATGAGGTGCAGAATTTTTTCTGCACCTTGTCGGTGTTTTGTAATTCTTGAAAGAATTCATTTTGTGAAACTTCTGTGAATCTTTTTCAAACTGGTCACGATCTGACCAGTTTGGGTTGTAGAATAAAAATACATCGGAAAGGGGGTGAAAGGCATGGGTCTCGTAGAACGGCGAGAAGAGATTTTGAAATTACTGATTTCCCGTCGGAAAAGCACAGTTCCAATTTTAATGCATGAATTTCATGTTTCAGAAAAAACGATTCGCCGGGACATACGAGCACTCATGCTGAAATATCCCCTTGAAACTTTTAGCGGAAACGGTGGCGGAGTACAGATACCGGAATGGTATGCTCCAAATAAAAATCTGCTGTCAAAAGAAGAAGTTACAGTTCTGGAAGAACTGCTGCAAAAGGCGGATGTATACCAAAGCCGAATACTAAAGCAAATTCTTGCCAGATTTGGTCCAGATACATATCGTCCATACAAAGCATAGGAGAAAAAGTGAAAGAAGTTCTAAAAATCCCCCTTAAAGCAACTCTCTATCGCCATCAACAATCCGCCTGCCGCTTTGCCTGCGAACGCTTCGGCATCCTGCCCTCAGAGACACACAGTAATGGCGTGGCACTGCTCATGGAAATGGGCTGCGGAAAGACCATCACCAGCATTGCCATTGTTGGAATTCTGTATCAGTATCGTCATATCAGAAGAATCCTGATCACAGCACCACTGTCCATTCTCTCTGTCTGGGAACAGGAATTTGCACGTTTTGCTGCTTTTCCATATCAGCTGACTGTTCTGAAAGGCAGCAGTACACAGAAAAAAGAACAGCTTTCCAAGCTGCATGGGAATGATTTGCAAATCGCTGTTGTCAATTATGAATCTGCATGGCGATTGGAGAAAGAACTGCTTGCCTTTGATGCCGACCTTATCATTGCAGACGAGGCACACAAAATCAAGGAAAACCGCACTGCACAGTCTAAAGCCATGCGCCATCTCGGAGACAAGTCAAGATACAAGCTGCTTCTGACCGGTACACTTATTACCAACAAAGAACTGGATGTCTTTTCCCAGTACCGCTTTCTGAACAAAGAGATTTTCGGGACAAGCTTCTATGCTTTTCGCAGTCGTTATTTCGATATGTGCGGATACGGCAATCACATTCCGGTTTTCCGAAAGCAGATGATGGATGAATTCCTGCAAAAACTGCATTCCGTTGCCTATCGTGTAACTAAGGCAGAATGTCTGGATTTGCCTCAAATTACCGAGGAAATCCGCACGGTAGAACTGGAACCGAAAGCCATGAAGCTGTACAAACAGCTGGAAAAGGAAAGTTTTGCGGAGCTTGCAGGTTCGGAAATTTCGGCAGTAAATGTACTGACAAAAATGCTTCGTCTGTCTCAGGTCACAGGCGGTCATCTCACCGATGACGAGGGAGATTGCAATGCTGTCAGCACAGCAAAACTGGATGTCCTTTCCGATATTCTGGATACGATGCTTACAGAAGACAGAAAGTTGGTCATTCTGGCAAGGTTTGTCCCGGAACTGGACGGCATTCAGGAACTGCTGAAACGAAAACAGATTGGCTATGCGTCTGTGCGTGGCGGTGTTTCTGACCGTGCAGAGGAAATCCGGAGATTTCAGAAAGATGCAGACTGCCGTGTATTTGTTGGGCAGATTGCAGCGGCAGGACTAGGCATTACTTTGACAGCAGCATCCACTATGGTGTTCTACAGTCTGGATTATTCCATGTCTAACTTTGAACAGGCAAAAGCAAGAATCCACAGAGTCTCTCAGACAGAGAACTGCCTGTACATTTATCTGATTGCAAAGAATACTGTGGATGCTAAAATCCTCCATTCTCTGCGGGATAAGGTGGATTTAGCGAGAACGCTGGTAGACGATTATCGGAACGGAATGAACCCATTTCAGGAAGGAGTTTGAAATGCAAACACAGAACATGTATGAACTGGCGGAGCGGCTAAAACAACTCCGTGAGGAAAAGAAGAATGCAGAACAGCAGTTAAAGGACGTCCATGCAGAAATCGCACAGACAGAGTATCAGCTTTCTATGCAAATGGCAGAAACAGAAACACAGAATTTCACGCGTGCCGGAACGATGTTTGCTCTGACCACCAAAATTCGTGCCTCTGCTGTGGCAGGACGCAAAGAAGAACTGTATGCAGCCTTGAAAGAAAACGGCTGCGGAGATCTGGTCTATGAAACTGTCAATGCCAATAGTCTGTCTGCTTTTGTCAAAGAGCAGATCGCAGAAAATCAGGATACTGTACCAGAGTGGCTGAGCGGTCTTGTCCATGTCTATGAGCAGACCTCTGTATCTGTTCGTCAATCTGCAAAATGAAAGGATGAAATCAATGAAAAATGAAATGATGGAAACCAACCAAACAGGCTTCCTTGCTCTGCAGGACTTTGATCTTGCCGATGTGATGTGTGCAGAAATGGACGGCTTATCTGCTGCATTTGAACGAGTTAAGATCCCATCCGGCGGCGGTGTGATGTTTGAAATTCCCGGTGAGAATCCGGAGGAACCGGACACGGTAAAAACGTTTTCCGCTGTGATCCTCTATCAGCATTCTTTGAATGCCTACTACCAAAGCGAATATCAGGGTGGCTCCAATCCACCGGACTGCGGCAGTTTTGACGGGCATCATGGGGAAGGAAATCCCGGCGGCAGCTGTGATTCCTGCCCGCTGAATCAGTATGGATCCGGAAAGAACGGTGCAAAAGCCTGCAAGAATCGCCGTCGTTTGTATCTGCTTCGGGAAGGTGACATTTTCCCGGTGATCCTGTCTTTGCCCACCGGTTCTCTGAAGTCCTTTACTCGTTATCTGATGCGTGTGATTCCCAAATACAAGAATTCCAATGCTGTTGTGACAAAGTTCACACTGAAAAAGGCCGTCAGCAGCACAGGCATGAGCTATTCGCAGGCACAGTTTGCTGTAGAACGGGCATTGTCTCCGGAAGAATATCCGCTGATCACAGCTGTAACAGAACAGGTCAAGGCTCTTAGTAAAAATGTGGGCTATGATGCAGAAGATGCACTGCGTGTAGATTCTGAAACAGGCGAAGTCATCGAACCGCTGAACTAAGGAGAATCCGATGAAAAATTACAGATGTATCACTTCGGTGCAGGAAATTCAGCAGTATATCGGCGATGCAGCAGTTGTGGCTTTTGACTATGAGACTGCACCGAACGAGCCTTACCGCATGGAAGAAAAGGCGGCTCTGGATCCGCAGAAAAACCATATGACCGGATGCAGTTTTTCTGTCAAAGAGCATACCGGAATATATGTCCCAGTGGCTCACAAAGTAGGAGAAAATATCGAACTGACATCTTTTTTGCAATTTCTGCGAACTTTTCTCACGGACAAGTGCATCGTTAAAGTTGCTCACAATATTGCCTTTGAATCTGCAATATCCTATCATCAGAATATCGTGATCCAGCCGCCGGTGTATGATACCATTTGTGCAGCACAAATGACCTTGAAAAGCAACTACGCATTTCGCAAACTTGCTGACAGCGGTCTGAAAAAACTGGCGGAAGAATTGTGTCATGAACGGCTGCCCACTTTTTCGGATGTTACAAACGGCAGACACTTTGACGAACTGGATGCACAGGATATGGAAACAATACGCTATGGCTGTGCGGACTCTGATTTTGCCTTGCGGCTGTATCATATTTTCAACAGCTGGTTTGATCGGTTTTTGCCGAAACATCGGTACCTTGTGGAAGAAATCGAATCACCTGCAGCGGTGTACTTAGGGCTGATGAAATACAACGGCGTGCCTGTGAATGCAGATTTGATGAAAGTGCGTCAGCAGGAGGCAGAACAGCAAATGCAGCGTATCCGGAATGAGATCACAATGCTCATTGGCGACATTTCCATTGGAGCAAACTGCAGCACTAAAGCTTTCAAGGAGTATCTGTATCAGACTTTACAGCTGCCTGTTATGAAAGTCACAGCATCCAACAGAGAAGCAGCAGATGATGCCACAATGATCCTGCTAAAGGAATGGTGTGATGCCAATCGTCCGGAACTTTCTCCTTTGTTCACACTGGTACAGGAATACCGGAAATGGAGCAAGATCAAGTCCACCTACATTGACGGCTATCTGAAATTCCGAAACGCTGCAACCGGAAAGATCCATCCGGATTTCTTTGCATTGTCCACTGAAACAGGCCGCATGAATTGCCGCAATCCCAATTTACAGAACTGTCCCAGAAAAAGCAACGATCCCATCGGTGTCCGCAATTTTATTCAGGCTCCGGAAAATCATCTGATCTTGTCTCTCGATTTTTCGCAAATCGAACTGCGTGTGGGAGCATTCTACTGCCGGGACAAGACGATGATGGAAACCTATCAGAATGGCGGGGATATTCATGCGGCAACCACTGCCGTCATTTTTGGCTGTACCTATGCAGAAGCACAAAACAAGCATCGACCGGAATACAAGGAACAGCGTACCATCGCCAAGAACGTGAACTTTGGCACATTTTACGGGCTATTTCCAAAGGGACTGCAGAGCACATTGAAGTTCAAAGCAGGCGTAGAGAAATCTATACCGGAATGTGAAGAAATCATTCGCAATCTGAAGGCTGGCTATCCGGCTTTGACGGGCTGGCAGAATGAAACAAAGATGATTGCAAAGCAGAAACTGTATACAGAAACCTGGCTGGGACGCAGAAGGTATCTTCCCAATATTCGCAGCGACAACTGGGGACTGCAGTCCTTTGCGGAACGATGTGCCTTGAATACCCCGATTCAGGGAACGGCTGCGGATATTCTGAAGCTGGCAATTGTCCGTATTTTAGAAGGACTGCCGTCACGCCCATGGCTGAGACCGATCCTGCAGATCCACGATGAACTGACGTTTCTCATTCCGAAAGACAGATTGCAGGAAGCAGTGGCTTTTGTGAAAGGCTGTATGGAACAGCAGCCGTTTCCGGAGTTTGATCTGCCCCTTGTGGCAGAAGCATCTGCCGGAGAAAGCTTCGGCAATTTAGAGGAACTGGAGGAATGAACTTGGCAGAAACACACAACAAGGAAGGATACTTCTCGCCGACCGAATTTGAAGCAATGAAAAGAATAGAGAGCGAGGAGAAAAAGGCACGGAGACTGGCAGCATTCCGACCGCTTGTATATATCTGTTCTCCCTATCGTGGCAATACCAATGAAAACATTGAAAATGCCCGGAAATACAGTCGTTTTGCGGTAATACATCACAGTATTCCCATTGCACCGCATTTGCTTTTTCCGCAGTTTCTGGACGATACCCTAGGGGAAGAAAGGCAAACTGCAATGTTCATGAATTATGTGCTTCTGACAAAATGTGTCCAGCTGTGGGTATTCGGCAGCAGCATTTCTGAGGGCATGGCACAGGAGATCCGATGGGCAAAACGCAGGCATATGCCGATTCGATATTTCACAGAAGAAATGGAGGAAGTTGTATGAACATATCGGCACAGGACGTGATCAATGCGATCTTTCATCCGGATGATACCGTATGTCTGCGTATTTTTGATGATCGGAAAGAAGGCATCTTTACCGGTGCCAAAATGTCCGTGGAAGCAGGAAAATTCTTTGCAGTGGAGTCTACACTGAAAGAACATAACCAGAAAAATCATGGCATCTTTTTTGTGGTGAACTCCGGCGGTCAGACGGATGACAGCATTACTCGCATCAATGCACAGTTTGTGGAGATGGACGATAAAACTTTCGAGGAACAGCAGGCACTCATCGATGCGTTTCCGCTGCCGCCGTCTATGGTTATCAGAACAAGAAAATCCCTGCATACATACTGGTTTGTCAAAGAGGCAAAGGTGTCATTGTTTCGCCCCATTCAAAAGGCACTGGTGCAGCATTTCGGCGGAGATCCTGCCTGTGTCAACGAAAGCCGTGTCATGCGTCTGCCGGGATTCTATCACTGCAAGAAAGAACCGATCTTGGTGGAGTGCATCTCGTTTCACCCGGAACGAAGATACACACAGGAACAGCTGGTAGAAAGACTGCCGGTTTCGCAAGAAGCACAAGAACAACCGAAAGTGCCGCTGCATGGAGAACAGAAAGGGATCGGCGTTGTAGAAGCAGAATGCGATTTTATCAAGTACTGTCGGGACAATGCAGCTGTACTTTCTGAACATGACTGGTATGCGATGATCTCCAATTTAAGTGTGTTTGAAGGTGGTGCAGCGGTCATACATCAATACTCCAAGCCGTATCCGAAGTATTCTTTTGAAGAAACGCAGAATAAGATCCAGCATTTTCTCCGCAGCGGAACAAAACCTATGACCTGCCGCACCATTGCAGAGAAAGGCTTTTCCTGCCCAAAGCTGCGAAGTGGACAGTGCAGCTGTAAATCTCCTGCGGCTCTGTGTTTTCAGCCGCTTTCCATTGATGGCATTCGGGCACTGCTGCTGCAGCAAAAGGTGCAAAATGCCGTGGTGGAAGATTTGCAGACTGCACGAAACTTTGTGTCGGAATATCTTTACAATGTGGACAGCGTGACTGCCGAATCGATAATCCATTACGATTTAAAGCAGCATTTCGGTTTCAAAAATGCAGATGTCAAGCCGCTGCTTGCTCTGCAAAAAGAACTGTACAAAGCATTTCAAAACAAATCCGAAACACGGAAGCATCGCTCCGGCATGGAAATTCCCGACTGGTATGAAATGACAGAACGGGGTCCGAAGTTTCTGCCCGGTGTGCTTGCAGAATACATGACACAGAATGCCCCTGTGTTTTATTCTGCCGAGCAGTATTATTGCTATGAAAACGGCGTTTATCACAGCATCACGGAACTGACAGCAAGAAATATGGTACGGGATAAAATGCTGACCAGATACACAAAGCTGTCTCAGATCAATGATACCGAAGGACAATGGAAGATGCAGGTGCAGAAGGATATTCGGGAACTTAATCCCAATCCCTATCTCATCAATGTGCGAAATGGCCTGTACAATGTGCTGGACGAAACCTTATCGGAACACACCGCAAAGTATCTGTCTACGGTACAGCTGAATGTGCGATATATGTCCGGTGCAAAGTGTCCCAGATTTCTGCAGTTTCTGCATGAATCCGTGGAGGAGGATCAGGTGACGCTGATTCAGGAGATGCTGGGCTACTTTCTCATTCCGGTCAATCATGCCCAGAAGTGCTTTATCATTGTGGGAAAAGGCGGTGCCGGGAAGTCTGTGCTGCTGCGGGTGCTGAATGAACTTCTGCTGGGAAAAGAAAATGTGTCCAATGTAGCATGGCAGGCATTGAATGATCGATTCAAGACTGCAGAACTTTTTGGCAAGTGGGCGAATATCTGTGCAGAGTTACCCACAAAGGGCATTGAAGACAACGGCATTTTTAAAGCACTGGTCGGTGAGGATTACCTGACGGTGGAAAAGAAAAACAAGAATCCCTTTTCTTTTCAGCCCTATGCGAGGCTGCTCTTTTCCTGCAACAGCATTCCGAAGAACTATGGGGACAAATCGGAGGGCTTTTACCGCCGTCTGATCATTGTCCGGTTCAATCATTCTGTGCCGGAGGAACGACGAGATCCGGAACTTCTGGAGAAGTTCCGCTGTGAAGCAGATGGGATCTTTCAATTTGCCTTAGAAGGACTGCAGCGGCTGATGCAGAATCATTTTCATTTTTCCGAAACACAGGCAAATGCACAGGAACTTCAGAAATACCGGGAAGACAGCAACAGTGTGCTGGCGTTTGTTCGGGACTGCTGTACTTTGCAAATGGATGCAGAAGTGGGAAGAATGGAATTCTTTGCACGGTATAAAGCATACTGTGACAGCTGCGGCATGGCTCCATACAGTCAGCAGAATTTCAACAACGAACTGGAAGCAAATTTTCCCACGGTTGTGAAAGCAGCAGACAGAACCGGAAAACGGAGAACGTGGAGAGGCATCAGCTTTTCAGAAAGCCATGTGTAGCTTGCCAGGGGAGAGGTCTGCACAGCTTTCTGACAGGGTTTACAGGCTTTGCAGGGAATTCCCGTAATCTTTTATATATTTCCTATTTTATATCCCCATATATTTTCTCATTTTTTATGAGTATAATAGAAATTTCCCTGTAAAATCAGTAAAGAGGTAAGAGGTGAGCAGTTTGAAAGAAGCGGATATCGTAAGGGCGATTTTGAGGTATCTGAAAACCGTGCCGAATTGTTTTTGCTGGAAGGAGCATGGCGGGATGTATGGAACGGCAGGAATCCCCGATGTGATCGCCTGCATTGGCGGCAGGTTCTTTGCCTTTGAAGTAAAAACGGAGAAAGGGAAAGCAACTGCTTTGCAGGAATCGGCTCTTCGCAAAATACAAAAATGCGGCGGAAACGCTGCCATCGTCCGTTCTGTGGAGGAGGTAAAAAGAATGCTGGAGGAGATCACGGCATGACAGCAAAAGAATACATGAAACAGGCACAAAGACTTCTTAGAAGGATTGACCGAAAACAAAAGGAAGCAGATGCTCTTCGTCAGAAACTTTCTTTTCCCAAATCACCTGCCTATTCTGATTTGCCCAAACCCGTATCGCCGGAATCTCACGCCGTGGAAAGCGGCGTTTCTCAGATCTTATCCTTGGAGGAAGAAGTAAAGACTGCAAAAAAGGAACTGGAAGCTCTGAAAGCAGTTTTTGATACTGCGATAAAAGCCGTCACAGATACGGAGCATCATGATATTCTGGCAAAGCGTTATCTGGAATTCAAGGACTGGAATCAGATCGCAGAAGAAATGGGATACAGTAAACCTTCCTGTTATCGTTTGCACCGGGAAGCCTTGGCAGGGATGAAAAGTTGATAGTTCATGATAGTTCATAACACTTGATGATAGTTCGCATATGTGGTATACTGTAAAGTAGGAAAACAGGAGAAAGCGAAACAGCCTTTGCGGAAGAAATTCTGCGAGGGCTGTTTTTCGTGTCCATAAAGGAGAATCGATATGCTTGCAAAAGAAGTTTTAAGAAACAGTATGGATCTAAACAGACGCATCAAGGAACAGAGTGTGATTTATCAGGATTGGAAAGCTATGGCGATGGAGATCGATGAAGATGAAATACATGAGATCGTGGAGGCGGCTTGGGACGATCTGATCGCATCGATTCGGTTGAAACGGGAACTAGAAGAACTTATCATGGCAAATCACAATGCCGACCAGCGTGAGATTCTTCGTTTGCGGTATCTTTACGCTGCAACATGGGATGCCATTGCAGATGAACTGAATGACAGCATTGCCTGGGTGAAGGAACAATATCAAAAAGCATTGAAAAAACTCTCTGCAGAAACCACAGAGAGTTGCAAAGGCTGTGACTGCTGTGCCGAAGAAATGTAAGAAGCCCTGCAAGCACCCCGGCTGTCCCAATCTGACAGACGGTTTGTACTGTGCAGAGCATCAGCCCCTGCACCCAGACCGACCGTCTGCCGCCAAGCGTGGCTACGGCAGCAGGTGGCAGCGGCTCAGCAAGGCGTACCTGCGGAAGCATCCGCTGTGCGTGAAGTGTATGGCACGGGGACGGTTCACAGCAGCAACTGTGGTCGACCATATCATTCCCCACCGTGGTGATCCGCATCTGATGTGGGACGAAAGCAACTGGCAGGCTCTTTGCAAGTCCTGCCATGACCGGAAAACCGGAAACGAGGACAACAGACCGGAATACAGTTATTAATATCATCCTTCTATGATTTCATCTTCTGGCGGCATCGGAATGGAGTAGTTGTGGAGTGAAGATTGATGCGGTTTGAAGTATTTAAGTATAATTGTATGAGTTGCTTTCTCTAATTCGATATATAGCTGTATCAATTCTGTTCGTGTTAATCTTTCAAGTTCTTCTGGTGCAATGTCATTATCAATCAGTAGATCAATAACGTATTGTAGCGGCTTCAACTCACGCTTTTGTTTGTAAACATAAGGAAAATCACTTGCGTGAAATTGTGCTTTTAAAGCTGAGAGATTTGCAGGATTGTCTTCCAATTTTTCTGCAATACGATCCAATTCCCCACTTATGAATTTTGGGTCGACATTAAGTTCTTTTCCTATAGCATCCAATAAATCCGGAGGTATTTCACCGCGTCTAATCCATCTGCGAAGCGTTTTTTCTGTTCTATCTACTCCGGGCTTCTTCGAAATAGCGGCAAGAGACATTTTTCGGAGCTTTCTAGCTTCTCTGAATCTGTCCTTACTAAGAGGGACTGTTTTTACTTTTTGATTTGCCATATTGCCTCCTAAAAAACGGACATTAATAGTCTATTTTGGGGACTGGTAATACTAGAAGATGTGTGCTATGATTATTATAACAGCTTGAGAACAGTTATTCAACCCCCAAAAAATATGAAAGGATATGATAAAAATGAATGAGAACAATGCTGTGAACGTGAATCCGTGGATGAGCATATTGGGTGGACTTATAAGTGGGGACAAAGGTTTTGTATTCCTGTTACTTTCGCTGGTCGGTGCATACGGAGTAAAGCGATACTTCGATAGCACTGACAAGGCTATGGAGCTTGGATATAACACTACTGTGACATCTTTAAAATATGGAGAAATGAAATTTGAACACAGTCATGAAAGCGAAAGTGACACCCCCACAGGCTGCTAATGATCAGTCTGCTTTCGAGGAACCGGAGAGTGCAATCTGAACTGGAGGCAGTCGGGTGGGGGATAAAAATCTCTAATTGTGAATTTTTTACAGACCGGCGTTCCCTCTCACGCACAAAAACGGGTATTCAAACACCCTATTGACCCCCTCAGAGATATAAATACGAAAAAACACCGATAACATCTAACTTTGCCGACTTTTGCAGTCGGCATTTTTCATGCCCGATTTAACATTTTTGTTTGAATTTCTTTGATTTTTCGGAGGTGATGGCATCATGGCGAAAGACGGTACAAACCGAGGCGGTGCAAGACCGGGTGCAGGAAGACCAAGAAAGGCACTCACGGAGAAAATTGCTGAGGGAAAATCGGCGGAAGTTATGATGCAGCCTGCGGATATAGAATCCGCTGAAACACCGCCTGTCAGAGATTTCATGAAAGAATTACAGCGTGATGGCACAAAACTCCTTGCAGATGAAGTGTATACGGAAACATATGAGTGGCTGAAAGAACGCTCCTGTGAGAAAATCGTCAGCCGTCAGCTTGTGGAACAGTACGCCATGAGCATTTCCCGTTGGATTCACTGTGAGCAAATCGTCACCAAATACGGATATATTTCCAAACATCCTACAACAGGTGCTGCAATCGCCTCTCCCTATGTAGCGATGTCACAGAATTACATGAAACAGGCAAACCAAATCTGGAATCAGATTTTTCAGATTGTGAGGGAAAATTGTTCTGTAGAATTTCAGGGCAATCCGCAGGAAGATATGATGGAAAAATTGCTGAGAAGCAGAAAGTGAGATTTTATGAAAGCAGATGTTCAATTCTGGAGAGAACTGAAACAGCAGAGAAACAACATGACCAAACAGCAATACCGCACGATAAAAGGACAGGCTGTCAAAGGCAATATGGATGCCGCCCGAAAAGGTATGCTCAGAATTCAGCAGAGGAGGAATTACAGATGATCACAACTACAGAATTTCAGCTTGTTGACATCAACAAGTTAGTACCCTATGCAAACAACGCCAGAACGCACAATAAGGAACAAATCCTGAAACTTCGCTCCTCTCTGCGTGAATTTGGATTTGTCAATCCTGTCATTATCGACAAGGCATATAACGTCCTTGCTGGTCACGGCAGAATTGAAGCCGCAAAAGAAGAAGGTATTGCAGAAGTCCCTTGTGTATTTGTTGACCATATGACGGAAGCACAGAAGAAAGCATATATCCTTGCTGACAACCGGATGGCATTGGATGCAGGTTGGGATGATGAACTGCTTGCTGTTGAGATGGAAGCGTTGCAGAATCTCGGATTTGACCTTGGTTTGACTGGTTTCGATGAATCTGAAATTGCTGACCTTTTCGACATTAACAGTGATGAAGCAAAACAGGATGATTTTGATGTAGATGCAGAACTGGAAAAGCCCTGCAAATCCAAAACAGGTGACATCTGGCATCTTGGAAAGCACACCGTTATCTGCGGTGATTCCACTTTACCGGAAACCTATACAGCACTTCTTGGAAACACAAAAGTAAATCTTGTTTGCACAGACCCGCCGTATCTTGTCAATCTGGAAAGCACGTCAGGCAAAATCAAGAATGATGACCTTGACGATGAAAAAGGATATGCGTTTCTGAAATCTGCATTTGAGAGATTCAAAGATGCCATGGCGAAGGATGCAAGCATTTATGTGTTTTATGCCACCTCCAAGGCACGTGTATTTCATGATGCTTATGAAGATGCAGGCTTCAAGGTCGGTGCAGGACTTGTCTGGAAGAAAGACCGCCTTGTTCTCACCCGAACTGACTGGAAGTATATCCATGAACCGATTATCTGGGGCTGGAGAAAAGACGGAAAGCATATCTGGTATGGTGACCAGAAACAGAAAACGGTATTTGAGTTTGACCGCATCAAAAACAGCAAAGAGGACGGCTGCGGACATCCGTCCAGTAAGCCGGTACCGCTGATTGCCTATCTGATTTCCCAGTGTACGCAGACAAACGGAATGGTGCTGGATGGATTTCTGGGAAGTGCTTCTACATTAATTGCCTGCGAGCAGCTAAATCGTGTGTGCTTCGGTGTGGAACTGGAACCGAAATTTGTGGATGTGGCAGTAGAACGTTACATCAAGCTGCACGACGGAAATTCCGATGATGTGTATTTGATTCGGGATGGGAAGCGGATTGCATATTCTGAATTGGTAAAGGAAGTGGAACTTCCCGATGATTAAAATTCTCTGTGCAGATGCCTTGGAAGGGCTGCGAACACTTCCAAATGACAGCGTTTCCATGTGTGTTACAAGCCCACCTTACTATGGTTTGCGGGATTACGGCAATGCTGGTCAAATTGGAATCGAAGATTCTCCAGAACAGTATATACAAAAGCTGACTGCCGTATTTCGAGAAGTACGGCGAGTGCTTCGATCAGACGGAACTTTGTGGCTGAACATCGCCGATAGCTATGCCGGAAGTGGAAAAGGAATCGGTCGAAAGCCTACGCATTGTAAGCATTCGTATCAAATTCCGGCGGATAGTGCTGCAGCTGCTATGCCAACTACATGGAATGCCATCAAACCAAAAGATATGATTGGAATTCCATGGATGTTGGCGTTTGCCCTTCGTGCAGATGGTTGGTATCTCCGTTCGGACATTATCTGGAACAAGATCAACTGTCTGCCGGAAGGTGTAAAAGATCGCCCCACAAAGTCTTATGAACATCTGTTCCTGCTTGCAAAATCCAGTCGGTATTACTACAATGCAGCAGCAATTATGGAACCTGCAGCGGAAAGCAGTCTAAAACGATACGCTCGTGGTCGCTCTGGTCGAAACAAGTATGGCAGATTTTCGGAACAGGGCATCAATGGGACAGATTACAACGAACGAATGCAGGGAAAAACCATGCGAAACAAGCGAGATGTCTGGAATATCAGCACCAACTCTTACCGCATGGGAGAACATTTCGCTATGTTTCCGGAGCAGTTGGTAGAACCCTGTATTTTGGCAGGCTGTCCAGAAGATGGTGTGGTTCTTGATCCGTTCTTCGGAAGTGGAACTACTGGTGCAGTTGCCAAGCGACTGCATCGGCAGTGTATCGGAATTGAACTAAATCCAGTCTATTGCAAAAAAGCAGAAGAACGAATCGCATCTGTCTGATTCTCACAAATGACCGCCGAAACATTCTACACATCTCACAGTTGCTATCTGTGGAAAAAAGAGTTAACATATGTACTGCCGAAAGGCAAATCACCGAAAATCGGGAGGAAAACATATGATAATTGAATTTCATTTTGCAGGAGAAAATCGAAAGAAACTGGCGTGGGTGGTAGCCATGATCATTGGAACAACAGCAGAATATCAGTATATGCCCACCTGTGCCTACAAAATCGGTGAATGCTACACTGTTACCAAGTCCGGTAATCTGGAAATCAGCGACCAAGCCGACCGTGAGGAAACAGAACGGCTTCTTGCCGAACTGGAGAATCAGGGCTATGCTGTTCCGGACACCACAGAACCGGAATCCAAGGGCTTGACGGTGCAGATGCCAGCCGATTTCTTCACAGAGCATACACTGGGCAATCTCCGGCAGATCTGCGAAAACAAGGCCGCCCTTTTTCAGACTGCTTTTCAAACCGATTCACTGGACATCATTCCATCGGATGAAAAGGTGGAATTTCCATGGTTCACGGTCGAACAGGATGGTGATGCAGATGCCTACTGCACCTTCATTTCCATGCTCTGCGAATTTGCCAAGAACCAGAGCCGCATCAACCGCAAGCCGGACACCTCCGACAATCCCAAGTACACCATGCGGTGTTTCCTGATTCGTCTGGGAATGGTGGGAGCAGAATTCAAGGCGGCAAGAAAGGTCATTCTTCGGCATCTGTCCGGCAATTCCGCATTCAGAAAGGTTGGTGATACTGATGCAGTTTCCGAGTGAATCATATCTGGAACAGCTGCGAAAAAAGTACCCTGTCGGAACGAAATTACAGCTGATTTCTATGCGGAATGAAACATATCCGGTTCTTCCCGGAACAGTCGGTGAGGTCACGCATATTGACGATGCGGGCAGCATTCATATGCGGTGGGAAAACGGTTCTTCCCTTGCTCTGATTCCCGAAATCGATAGTTTCCAGACCGTATCCGAGGAGAAAAAATAAGGCGGCACCTCCTCCATTGTACGGTATGTTACCATACAATCGCAAGAATTGCAAGCGTGTATTCTACACAATCTTTTGACCTCATTTTCTGTAGATTTAGCCGCTTGCTATCTCCTCCGTTTAGAGTTAATATGGTTACAACGAAACGGGAAAAAACCCGAAATTACGGATGCCCTGAGCCGAGGCAGGATGCTGCCCGAGGCGAATGGGTATGCCGACATAGGATTTGAGGAGGCTGGAAAACATTATGAACGCTAAAACAGAAAGACAGATTGAAAACCTGAAAAAGCAGACCATCGGCGTGGAGATTGAGATGAACCACATCACCAGAGAACGGGCTGCCAAACTTGCCGCCGACCATTTCGGCACAGGCAGATACGAATACACCGCCAGCCGAAACGGCTACAGCACTTGGTCGGCTTGGGATGCACAGGGCAGAGAATGGAAATTCCAGAAAGACGTCAGCATTGCAGGATGCGATGCCGAAAAGTGCGAACTGGTCACGCCGATTCTGAAATACGAGGACATTGAAACCTTGCAGGAACTGGTAAGAAAGCTTCGCAAA
>OHAY01002316.1_pt1 | contig 15398 bp, 10 predicted proteins | sample 1577191 | NCBI WGS metagenome assembly OHAY01 (sample SAMEA3541504, study PRJEB24748) | human gut metagenome | biome: human gut; feature: human-associated habitat; material: faeces | place: China | collected 2012 | reverse complement strand
GCGTTTTTCTGAACGGGCAGCGCCAGATAACCTCTGTCTCTGTAAAAGTCAGCCAACTGAGAAGACATCCGAATGTCCGGTAAAAATATACGCCGAATCCACCAAGTCCCCAGAAAACCACAAGTCCTAGTACCATATAAAACGGAAGTTTCTCACCATTTAGACACCTAACTTCTCTTATAAATTCTATTGTGCCAAACAGGCAAAATGCCATGCAAAGTCCCGAGAAAACGATAACGCCAAGACCGGCTTCCAAAATCATATATGTGCATATGGCACTGCCGCCTTTTCCTATATCAAGATTCGTCACGACCTGTCTCCGAAAGCGGCCATTGATATCAATCAAATTTTGCGACAACGAATCTCCCCGCTTTCTCTGTCATCCACGAAATAAAATTGCTCATACCTTCTACTGCCATGCTTTCTCCCAAATGGTGAAACTCCTGCTTGGTCTTTTTGATTGCAGCATATGCAAACGTAATTCCCTTCTGCAGTGCTTTTTTACCGGCCTTTTGCACTGTCTCTTTCATCAGCGGCACAATCGGTGCTGAGGTTGCTGCAACCGGAATACTTGTAGCTACTCCGACAGCAAAATCATTGAACCTCTCCCTTGGAGTATAAGAAACCTTTTCTCCACTTCCTGCAGCAAGGACTTTCTTCTCTGTATATGCCCCTACAACATTCCCTATACCGCCTGCAATAGCGCTTACCACTCCCACTACAAGCGCCGAGCCTCCTGTAACAATCAAGACATCTGATACAAACCCCATAACCGCACCAGACGCAGCACCCCTTGCAACACTGGCCCAGAAGGCCCGGCCGGTCTTACCCTCAATCCGGGTGGTTACCCCTCCAAATACAGCGCCAACAAGCGCACCGACAATCGTACACAGAAATCTACCATTTGAGTCTTGGGCATTAACCGCATTATTGTTGCAATACGCAAAAGCGTTACTGCCGAGGATTCCCTGTCCAGTAGACAAATATCCATCTACATTGATAAACCTGCCCCACCCCGGATTATAGTACCTGCTCTGCAGATAGTACAGCCCTGTTTCCGTGTCGTAGACGTACCCGCGGTAGCGCAGGGGGTTCTGTGCACCGAGGGTTGCTGCCATCGAGCCGGTGGTGCTCAGCAGATTGCCCCATGCGTCGTAGGTGTAGGTCACGACGCGCGTGCCGCTGGCATTGACAAGGCCGGTCACGTCGCCCTGTGCGTTCTTGACGTAGAAATACTCCGTGCCGTTGCAGTTCACGGACAGCGGGCCGGTCGAGTCGTAGGTAAAGTGCAGCTTATTGCCGCCCCACGTCAGCTCCACCAGCTGGTCGCCCAGATAATGGTAATTATGCGTCGTGCCGTTGACGGTCTTCGAGATGCGCTTGCCGCCGGAATCGTAGCCGTAGGTGATATTCGTCCCGGTCTTGCTCATCCCCGCGAGCTGGCGGCCGTGCTGCCATGAGTAGGTCCACGTGCCATCGCTCAGGAGGTTGCCGATCTCGTCCGCCGTCAGGCTCTGGCCGTCGATGCTCGTGAGCAGGTCGCTCCAGCCCGCGTCGCCGTAACCATAGGCGACGGTGCGCACCGCCGCGCCGAGACTTCCGGTCGTATAGGCGTACTCCGTCTTGCTCTGGATATTGCCGCCGTCATCGTAGGCATACGTCCACGTCTTCCCCGCCGCCTGATTGTTCTCGCGCACGAGCTGGTCGAAGCTGTCGTAGGCATAGGTCGTCGTGCTCTGGCCGTCGGAGACGGACGTGATGTTCCCGCGCGCGTCGTAGGCGTAGGTATACGTCGTCGCGCCGGATTTCCACGTCTTGACCTGCCCCGTGGCCGTCGTGGACGAGGGATCGTTGTAGCCGATCGTGGTCTTGACCACGGACTTCCCGCCGCTCTGCGCGTCCATCGCGGTCATCCGCCCCAGCGCGTCGTAGGTGTAGCCCGCGGAGACGGTTCCCTCCGTCGTTTTCGTCAGGCGGTTGTCCTTGTCGTAGGTATAGCTTGTGGTGTAGGTCGTGCCGTTGAGCGTCTGCTTCTGCGTGGAGAGGTTATTGTTGTCGTCATAGCCCCACGTGACGCTGTTTGCATACCCGCTGCCGCTCTGCTCCCAGCGCATCAGACGATCCTGAAAATCGTAGAAATACTGCGTTCTGCGTCCGCTCGCGCTGTCTGTCAGCAGGCCGAGGTTGCCGTTGTTGTCGTAGGTGTAGTCGACCTGTGCGCCGTCCTCATAGCGGACGGACGTGGTGCGGCCAAGGCTGTCATAGCCATAGGACACCGAATCGCCGTTGCCGTAATCGGACCGCGTGAGCTGGTGATTGCCGTCCGTGCTGTAGCTGTGGCGGATGAGCGTGCGCGAGCCCGCCTGAACGCTCTGCACCAGATCGAACGCGCCGTAGGCAAAGCTGTAATCCGTGCCCGAGGCTGTGGAAATCGCCGAGAGCAGGTCACTTGCGTAGCTTTGAACTTAAAACCCCTCGCGGATATCCTTAGGCAACTCTCTTTCGAGATGTGCTTTAAACAGGTTGTATGCAATCATACTTTTGTCAATGACTATACGATGCTCGCTTGTCCTTAAAACGATACGCTCTGATCGGGTTTGGTTATCCTTTACTTGGCACTTGGCGGAGAGCACATCGTACAGATTGATTTGATATATTTTGGAAAAGAGCGGATAGACAGTCAGCTCACTCCCTTTCACAACGATTCTCCACCGGATTGTTAAAGCTGCCGCATAAATTCCGAGCCACTGTCCACCGCCGCAGATGAGATATATCACGAGCATCTCGCTTAGCTGCCCTGACGCTGTAAGCACTGCGTAAACACCAAGCAGGGAAGCGGCTGCAGCGAAAACGGTACCCAGAACTGCAACAAAATCCGGAATGCACACGACATAGCCGCTTTTCCTGCGCCTGCAGCGCTTGGCGAGTGTTTTTCGTTTTTGCAGCATACACAGTGCGAGGGCTATTACCGGAACAATATAAAGTGCAAGCCAAATTGCTTTGTATGTCACGATGTTTTCACACCCCCTTCTTGTATCCTTTAACCCGCGGGGAAGCACCATGAAAGCACCCCATCCGGAGTACGAACGCTCGAGCCATTTCTGCGCGCCATGAATTCATTGAAGCTATTCTTAATAGTGGGATTGCTCTTGCCGGGGAGATTATGTATTCGCATTTTCGTCTGCATCTGTCATCAGGCGGCAAATTCTGGTAACATTATATGCTCTTCACGCATTCTTAGCAAGACGCAAAATATTCTTCTGTTTTGCTGATAAAAACGCTGTTAGTTTTTGTGTATTTTGTATATCACGAAGGCCGCAAATATCTTCTTCTGCACACTGCGCCAACCATACTTCATTGTTTAAAATTGCGCCGGGACGCATGAATCGGTACCAAAGGAGGTCACGGATTTCCTGGAATAAGATTAGAACCGGGGACAGTCACAGGAAAAGCCGGGCGCAAGGCATCTGAGTAAAAATGCGTTTGAAACGGCGCTGTCCGGCGGGGATGGCGTCAAGTGTCCCGTGGAAGATGCGGCGATTAGAACCTCCGGCCTGAAAATCTGTGGAGAGCCATTGCGGGGCTGGATGCATAAGGTTAAAACCTGCTCTCCCTCCGTTACGGCAAGGAATTGACCATGGAGGAGATCGTCCAGATTTATGGCATCTCCAAAATGACGGTATCAAAGCGGCTGAAAAATTACATCAAAAGTTGAAAGGTTCTGCCTTAAGAAACATTCTGATATTACATTGTCTGTTCCTGCGCGACTTGTTCCAAGGCTTCTTCCTGCTGCCGGATTCGCTCGTCCAAATCCGGCACACACTCCTCAATCTGCTGCTGAACACTGCGGATCATTTTTTCCTGCTCTCCCGTGAGTTCAAAGAAATCTCCGTCTACAGAGTCCGCACAGCAGCGATAAATCTCGGTCATCTGCTCTGGGGTGAAAAGCCGTTTCTTTTGAATCAGCCCGGAGCGGATAGCAAAGTCCTGTTTGGCTCCTGCATAGTTCTCCATGAAATAGTGCCCATGACATACTCCTGTGTGCCCATAGGCCCAATCCCATGTGACGAAGTGGACTCCGTGTTTGCTCTGAACTCCAGCCAGCACAGTGCCGTTGAAATCTGCCAGCACCTTGTAGCCGTCCTCCAGACCGTCGGCTTTCAAAAAGGGCGCCATCTCCATCTGCCGCATATACTCCGCTGTGGTCCTGACAATCTCATACACCTTGTCCTTGGCAGCGATCCGTTCTGGCTCGTCAATATCCTCATTGCGGTAGGCAACACCACCGCTCTCAGTTACTTCACAAAGCGGCGAACCGTCAAGCAGGATACACAGCCTGTCAGTGTGAACTTCGTCCAACTGGAAACCCTCCTTGGCAAGGACGATTGCTGCTTCTCTGAGGTAACAGACCTTTTCTTCTGCGCTGATGCTCATATAGCTCCTCCCATGCATAAAAAATAAGGCCGGAGCGATCATGCTCCGACCTACAAATGCAGGCGCTGCGACCAGCGCCCTTTTTGAAATGAAAAAGGGCGCCGCTTTCTTAGTCCGTCAGGACCAACAAAACGACGCCCAAATCTTTATGATTCTTTTTTGAGAAAAATACCGCTGCCAGCCGGAAAAATCGCCGCTGAAAAAGGGCGCTGGCTGAACGCATCTGCATGAAACAGGAAAACGCCCGGTTCGAATCGGGGCAGACGCCCTGAAACAGCGATTTGCATCTATGGTTTGAGAGAAGAAATCCGGGCTTGAAAAAGCCCGGAAACGGTTGATGCGCCTGACTTTTCGCCAGACGCATCTATACCGTTTCGTTAATATGGTCCGAGTGACTGGATTCGAACCAGCGGCCTCTTGAACCCCATTCAAGCGCGATACCAAACTTCGCTACACCCGGATTTCATTTTGCCTAGATATCATAGCACATCCGGATGAAATTTGCAAGCACTATTTTGGCTTTTTTCGGATTTTTCGCGGGGACGGTCAGCCGACGGCAGCAGGCTGCGGGTCGGCGGGCCGGGCGTTCAGATTTTTGCGCGCGGTAGAGAGCATGAGCTTGATACGGTTGAGCTGGTTGACCTCGGATGCGCCGGGGTCATAGTCCACGGCGACGATATTGGCCTCGGGATAGGCGCGGCGCAGAGACTTGATGACGCCCTTGCCGACGACGTGGTTCGGCAGGCAGGCAAAGGGCTGGATGCAGACGATGTTCGGCACGCCGCTGCGGATGAGCTCGACCATCTCGCCGGTGAGGAACCAGCCCTCGCCGTACTGGTTGCCAAGGGAGAGGAAGGGCTTTGCCAGCTCGGCGACGTCCGCGATCTCCATAGGCGGTTCAAAGCGGCGGCTGGCCTGGAGCGCGTCGAACACCGGGCGGCGCAGATAACGAATGGCCTTGACGCCGAGCTGGCCGACAAGCGCGCCGCCCAGACTCCCGCCGAGGAATTCATGCTTGTAGCCGCCGTTGTAGACGCAGTAATTCATGAAGTCCATGAGGTCCGGCACGACGGCCTCCGCACCCTCGCGCTCGAGCAGGTCGACGAGGTGGTTGTTGGCAAGCGGCATGTATTTGACGAGAATTTCGCCCACGATGCCGATGCGCGGCTTGCGGAGCGTCTCGTCCAGCGGGAGCGCGTCGAAATCCTCGACGATCTCGCGGCAGAGGCGGCGGTAGTCCCGCCCGGCGTGACTGCCGGTGAGCGAGGCGACGCAGCGGTCGCGCCACTTGGCGTGCAGGGCGTTCGCGCTGCCGGGGACCTTTTCATACGGCCGTACGCGGTACAGGCAGCGCATGAGCAGGTCGCCGTAGACGAGAGAGCGGAACGCATCCATCAGCAGGCCGGGGGAGGCGCGGAAGCCCGGATTCTTTTCCATGCCGTTGGCGTTGATGGAAATGACGGGGATATGGCCGAGCCCGGCCTTCTCCAGCGCGCGGCGAATGAAGCCGACATAGTTGCTGGCGCGGCAGCAGCCGCCGGTCTGCGTCATGGCGACGGCGAGACGATCTGTGTCGTATTTTCCGGACAGAATGGCGCTCATGATCTGGCCGACGACCGTGATGGAGGGGAAGCAGGCGTCGTTATTGACGTATTTCAGGCCCGTGTCGATGGCGCTGCGGTTGTCGTTGCCGAGAATTTCGATGTGATAGCCGTATTTGCGGAACGTCGGGCCGAGCAGATCAAAGTGGATGGGGGACATCTGCGGCGCGAGGATGGTCCAGTGCTCGCGGCGCATCTGCTCCGTGAAGACGGCACGCTCATAGCGGACGGGACCTGCCGTGGGGAGGATGCCCTGCCGGGCGCGCAGGTCCATGGCGGCGATGAGGCTGCGGATGCGGATGCGCGCCGCGCCGAGATTCGAGACCTCGTCGATCTTCAGAACGGTGTAGAGACGGTTGCTCTTCTCCAGAATCTCCGCGACCTGGTCGGTCGTGACGGCGTCGAGCCCGCAGCCGAAGGAGTTGAGCTGGACGAGCTCGAGCTCCGGCCGGGTGCGGACGAACTCCGCCGCCGTATAGAGGCGGGAGTGATAGACCCACTGGTCGTTTGCGCGCAGCGGCCGGGCAGGCGTGAAGTCGATGGGAAGAGAATCCTCGGTCAGCACGGCCAGATCGTAGGAGGCGATGAGCTCCGGGATGCCGTGGTTGATCTCCGGGTCGACGTGGTACGGGCGGCCCGCCAGCACGATGCCGCGGCCGTGATTCTGCTCGATCCACGCGAGCGCCGCCGCGCCCTGCGCGCGGATGTCGGTCTTTGCGTGCTGCTGCTCGAGCCATGCGGCATGGACGGCGGCACGGGTCTCCGAGGCGGAAATGCCCCACGTCTCTTTGCAGAAGTCAGCCAGGCGCTTCGCAGCGGTCTTCTCGTCCGTAAAGGCGAGGAAGGGGCGCAGATAGGTCACACCGTCCTCGCTGATGGCGTCGACGTTATTTTTAAGATTTTCGGGGTAGGAGACGACGATGGGACAGTTGAAGTGGTTCTGTGCGCCGGGCGTCTCCTGATGCTCATAGAACACGCACGGGTGGAAGATGGTCCTGACACCGTGGTCGATGAGCCACTGCACATGGCCGTGGGCCAGCTTCGCGGGATAGCACTCCGACTCTGAGGGGATGGACTCCATGCCCAGCTCATAAATTTTACGCGTCGAGCGGGGCGAGAGCAGGACAGAAAAGCCGAGCTGCCGGAAGAATGTTGCCCAGAACGGGTAATTCTCATAGAGATTCAGCACGCGCGGGATACCGATGCGGCCGCGCGGCGCGTCCTTCTCCGGCAGCGGGGGATAGTCGAACATGCGCTTGAGCTTATAGGCCATGACATTCGGCGCACGGTTCTCCTTCGGCGTGCCGCCGAGGCCCTTTTCGCAGCGGTTGCCGGTGACGTGGCGCTGGCCGTTCGAGAATTCATTGATGGTCAGCATGCAGCGGTTGCCGCAGCCGGAGCAGCGCGTGGTCTGCGTCGTATATTGCAGCTTCAGAATGTCCGCGATGGGGAGCATGGCCGATCGCTGCCCCGTCCAGCGGTCGCGGGCGATCAGGGCCGCGCCGAACGCGCCCATGATGCCTGCGATATCCGGGCAGGTGGCCTCGACGCCCGCGATGCGCTCAAAGGCGCGCAGCACGGCCTGATTGTAGAACGTGCCGCCCTGCACGACGATATGGCGGCCCATGTCGCGGGCATCGGCGAGCTTGATGACCTTATACAGCGCGTTTTTGATGACGGAGTAGGCGAGACCAGCGGAGATATCCTGCACGGTCGCGCCCTCCTTCTGCGCCTGCTTGACGTTAGAGTTCATGAACACGGTGCAGCGCGTGCCAAGATCGATGGGATGGGCGGCGAACAGCGCCTCCTGCGCGAAAACCGCGGCGGTGTAGCCGAGGGAATTGGCGAAATTTTCGATAAATGAGCCGCAGCCGGACGAGCAGGCCTCGTTGAGCAGGATGGAATCCACGGAGTGATTGCGAATGCGGATGCACTTCATATCCTGCCCGCCGATATCGAGAATGCAGTCGACGTCCGGGTCGAAAAATGCGGCGGCTTCATAGTGGGCGATGGTCTCGACCTCGCCGTCATCGAGCAGGAAGGCGGACTTCAGCAGCGTCTCGCCGTAGCCGGTCGAGCAGGAGCGCGCGATCTCCGCGCCCGGCGGGAGCTGTTCACCGAGCAGGCGCATGGCGTGCATGGCCGTCTGCACCGGTGAGCCCTGATTGTTGGCGTAAAATGACCAAAGCAGCGCGCCGTCCTCATCGATGAGGGCAAGCTTCGTCGTGGTGGAGCCTGCGTCGATACCGAGGAAGCACCGGCCGGGATGAAGCGCTACCTTATGAACCTGCGCGCGGTCATGGCGAGCGCGGAAGGCGTCATATTCTGCACGGTCCGCAAACAGCGGCGGCAGACGCTTGAGCTCAAAGGCCATCTGCACGCCGCTGCGCAGCTTTGCGGCAAGCGCTGCGGCGTCTGCCGGCTCGGCATCGCCCGCCTCGAGGGCAGCGCCCATGGCAGCAAACAGATGGGAGTTGTCGGGATCGACGATATTCTCCGGCGTCAGGTGCAGCGTGCGGATGAAGGCCTTTTTGAGCTCCGGCAGGAAGTGAAGCGGGCCGCCGAGGAAGGCGACGCAGCCGCGGATGGGCTTGCCGCAGGCAAGGCCGGAGATGGTCTGGTTGACGACGGCCTGAAAAATGGAGGCCGCCAGATCGGGCAGCGTTGCGCCCTCGTTGATGAGGGGCTGGATGTCCGACTTGGCGAACACGCCGCAGCGCGCGGCGATGGGATAGAGCTCGCGATAGTCCGCCGCGGCGCGGTTCAGACCCTCGGCATCCGTCTGCAGGAGCGCGGCCATCTGGTCGATGAACGAGCCGGTGCCGCCTGCGCAGACGCCATTCATGCGCTCCTCCAGCCCGCCGCGGAAGTAGATGATCTTCGCATCCTCACCGCCCAGCTCAATGGCGACGTCCGTCTGCGGGGCAATGGCCTGCAGGCTGGAGGCCACGGCAACGACCTCCTGCACAAAGCCGATGTTCAGGGCTTTGCCGAGGTTGATGGCGCCGGAGCCGGTGATCTTCAGGCGCAGGTCGCAGGGGCCGAGCTTTGCGCAGGCGTCCTCCAGCAGCTCGGCAAGTGTTTCCTGCGTGTGTGCACAGTGGCGGCGATAATCGCCATAGCACAGGACGCCGCGTTCGTCCAGAATAACGAGCTTTGCGGTGGTTGAGCCGATGTCGATGCCCGCCCGATAGCAGTGTTTCATAACGGGTACCCTCACATGTGTTTTTCTAAACAATAAGTATATCATAAAGCGGCGTGAAAATCAAATGTCGGAACTGTGAAGGATTTGAAAACAAACAGGGGCCCTGCACGAAAAACGCTTTTCAAAACTGCCGGAATGTGGTATGCTATGCACAGATTCCAGATTTCGAGGTGGACGTCATGCCATCAACTTATGCACACTTCTGCTTCGGCAGGGAGGTGCTTGCGGCGCTGCCGCAGGAAATGCAGTCGCTGCTCTGGCCGGAGCAGAATCTGTTTTCCATTGGGCTGCATGGCCCGGATATTCTGTTCTTTGACCATCCGCTGCTCGGGCGCGTCAGCCGCCTCGGCCACCGGATGCACAAGCAAAGCGGCGCGGCCTTCTTCCGCCCCGCAGGGGAGAAGCTGGCCGCACTGGAGTTTCCGGCACCGGAAACGGCGTATCTCTATGGGTTTTTGTGCCACTTTGCGCTGGACCGCGCCTGCCACGGCTATATCGCCGGGCAGATCGCGCGCAGCGGCGTGGCCCACACGGAGATCGAGGTCGAATTTGACCGCAGCTTGTTGGTACAGGCTGGACTGGACCCGATCCGCACGAGCCTGACTGGCCACCTGCATGCCTCGGCGCGCAGCGCGGCCGTGATGGCGGAGCTGCTGCCGGATGAGCTGACGCCCCGGCAGACGGAGCAGGCGATCCGGACGTTCCTGTGGGGCAACGCACTGTTTCTTGCGCCGGGGCACTGCAAGCGCACGGCGCTGTATGCCGGCATGCACCTTGCCGGCGCGTATCACGGTCTGCACGGCATGATCGTGAACTACGAGCCGAACCCGAAGTGCGCCGAGAGCAATCTGGTCTTGCAGCGCCTGTTTGACGAGGCCGTGCCGCAGGCGGTCACGCTCATCACGGAGTATCTGCCCTGCATCCGCGGGGAGCTGCCGTGGAGCGGCCTCTACGACTATACGTTCGGCGGGGTGCGGGTTTAGTTCTGCGGGAACACGACGGTCAGCAGCATCTTGAAGTCCTCGGCGGCATAGACCGCGTGGGGCTTCCCGGCGGGCATGACGATGCTCTCGCCCGCGGAGCAGAAATGCTCTCTGCCGTCGATGGTAAAGCGGCCGCGGCCCTCGAGCACGAGCACCATTGCGTCGCCGCCGGAGGCGTGTGTGCTGATCTCCTCGCCCTTGGAGAAGGCGAACAGCGTGATGCTGACGGCGTCATTCTGGGCAAGCGTCTTGCTGACGATCTGCCCGGCCTCGGCCTCGACCTGCTGTGCAAGCGGGAGCACCTGCTCCTGCGCGATGTTTTTCAGAATAGCCATAATGATCCTCCTTCCGGCCGCGCGTTTGCATGACCCTGTTACCAGATAGCATACCCCAAATCCAAGAGAAAGTATGTTGGAATACCAACAGAGGAAGAAAGAATGAAGGATGCTGCGTTGCTGGCCTCGCCGCTGTTCCGCGGGGCAACATCGGAGGAGATCGCGGCCATGCTGCCCTGCCTCGGCGCGTCGCCCCGGCGCTTTGCACGCGGGGAACGGATCCTGCGGGCGGGGGAGCCTACGCGGTATATGGGATTGGTGCTCACGGGGAGCGTCCTGATCGAGCACACGGACCTGCAGGGCGCGGTCACGCTGCTCGGGCGCGCGGAGCCCGGCGAGCTGTTTGCGGAGGCCTATGCCTGTGCATCGGATGAGCCGCTGCTTGTCGACGTTGTGGCCAGTGAGGCCTGCGAGGTGCTGTTTCTTGATGCAAAGCGCATCCTGACGCAGTGCACGAACGCCTGCGAGCACCACAGCCGCATCATTCGCAATCTCGTCCGGACGCTGGCGCAGAAAAATCTGGCGCTTTCCCGGCGCAGCCTGCACACCGGCCCGCGCACCATTCGTGCGCGGCTGCTGTCCTACCTTGGCGAGCAGGCGCGGCGGGCGGGGAGCCGCAGCTTTACGATCCCGTTCGACCGCCAGCAGCTTGCCGATTATCTGAATGTGGAACGCAGCGCGCTGTCCAATGAGCTGTCCAAAATGCAGCGGGACGGCCTGCTGACCTGCCGCCGGAGCAGCTTCTGCCTGCTCTGCGAGTTTTGATATTTCAATAGAATAGGAGTGCTTTTCTTGATGAGAAAGAATTTTGGTGCACATGCAAGCATTTATCCGCAGCCGGTGTTCATTCTGGCTGCCTATGGCGAGGATGGCACGCCCTGCGCCATGAACGCCGCCTGGGGCGGCATCAGCGATGATCAGGAGCTGTCGTTCTGCGTCAGCCCGTCGCACCGCACGGTGAAGGACCTGCTGGCCCGCGGCGCGTTTACCGTCAGCATGGGCACGGCGGAGCAGGTCGTCGCCTGCGACTATGTCGGGCTGGTGTCCGGCAACCAGGTGCCGGACAAGTTCGCCCGTGCCGGCTTCCATGCCACAAAGTCCGAATTCGTCGACGCGCCCTGCATCGATGAGCTGCCCATCGCCGTTTCCTGCCGCGTTGTGAGCTATGATCCGGAGAGCTGCCGCCTCGTTGGCGAGATCGTGAACGTCAGCGTGGACGAGGCCTATCTCACGCCGGAGGGCAAGGTCGACGTGGACAAGGTCGCGCCCATCACCTATGATTCGTTCAACAAGACCTATGTCCGCCTCGGCGCGGTCGTCGGCCGCGCATTCTATGACGGAGCTGCCTTAAAATAACCGGCAAAAAGCATCCGGGCCTGCTGCCAAAAAATGCAGCAGGCCCGGAATTTTTTGGGGATCATTTCAACTCAGAGATTGTGGACGCGCAGGGCGCGGATGGCGTTGAGCACGGCGAGGATCATCACGCCGACGTCGGCGAAGATGGCGGCCCACATGTTCGTGATACCGGCGGCCGTCAGGGCAAGGCAGGCAAATTTCACGATGAGGGAGAACACGATGTTCTGCCGCACGATGCCGATGCACTTGCGCGAGATGCGGATGGCCTTGGCGATCTGCAGGGGATCGTCGTCCATCAGCACAACGTCCGCGGCTTCGATGGCGGCGTCGCTGCCCATGGCACCCATGGCGATGCCGATGTCCGCGCGGGTCAGGACGGGCGCGTCGTTGATGCCGTCGCCGACAAAGGCGAGATTGGTCTTCGGGGACTTTTCTGCCAGCAGCTTTTCGACCTCGGCGACCTTGTCGCCCGGCAGAAGCTCGCTGCGGACCTCGTCGACGCCCAGCTCGTGAGCGACCTGCTCGGCTACGCGGCGTGTGTCGCCCGTGAGCATGACGGTCTTGGAGACGCCGGATTTTTTGAGGCGGGCAATGGCCTCGGCGGAGTGCGGCTTGACAATATCCGAGATGACGATGTGACCGGCGTAGGCGCCGTCGACCGCCATATGGATGATCGTGCCGACGCAGTGGCAGTCGTGATAATCGATGCCGAGCTTCTGCATGAGCTTGGCGTTGCCTGCAGCGACGCTGTGGCCGTCAACGGTCGCCGTGATGCCGTGGCCGCTGATCTCTTCGATACCTGTAACGCGGCTGCGGTCAATGGCCTTGCCGTAGGCCTTCTGCAGGCTCTTGCTGATGGGATGGGACGAGGCGCACTCGGCCAGCGCGGCATATTCCAGCACCTTATTGGCGTCCAGCTCGTTGTGATGGACGGCCGTGACCTCAAACACGCCCTGCGTCAGAGTGCCGGTCTTGTCGAACACGACGACCTTCGTCGCGGCAAGGGCTTCCAGATAGTTCGAGCCCTTGATGAGAATGCCCTCCTTGCTTGCGCCGCCGATGCCGGCGAAGAAGCTCAGGGGAATGCTGATGACAAGGGCGCACGGGCAGCTCACGACGAGGAACGTCAGCGCGCGGTAGACCCAGTCGACCCACTGCGCGTCTGCGCCGAAGGCCATGCGCAGCAGCGGCACGGCAACGCCCAGCAGCACCGCGCCGATGCATACGGCAGGCGTGTAAATGCGTGCAAAGCGGGAGATGAACGCCTCGGAGCGGGACTTGCGGGAGCTGGCGTTCTCCACAAGGTCGAGAATTTTCGAGACGGTGGATTCGCCGAAGGCCTTTGTCGTGCGGATCTTCAGCACACCGCTCATATTGATGCAGCCGCTGATGATCTCGTCGCCCTCTGCCACATCGCGGGGGAGGCTCTCGCCCGTCAGGGCGCTGGTGTTCAGGGTGGAATTGCCGCTGACGACGACGCCGTCCAGCGGGACCTTTTCGCCGGGCTGCACGACGATGATGCTGCCGACGGCGACCTCATCCGGGTCGACCTGCTCGAGCTTGCCGTCCTTTTCGATGTTGGCATAATCGGGGCGGATGTCCATCAGCGCGCTGATGTTGCGGCGGCTCTTGCCGACGGCGTAGCTCTGGAACAGCTCGCCGATCTGGTAGAACAGCATAACCGAGATGCCCTCGACGTAGTCGCCGCTCTTCGTCCAAACGGCGAGGAAGAACGCGCCGAGCGTGGCGATAGCCATCAGGAAGCACTCGTCAAATGCGCGGCCGTGGATGATGCCGATGCCTGCCTTGCGGAGGATATCGTAGCCGATGACGAGGTAGGCGGCCACATAGGCCAGGAGCCGCCAGATGCCGGTCAGGGGGAGGAATGCAAGCGCGATGAGCATGACTGCCGTGATCGCGATGCGGATAAGCATTTTTTTCTGCTTTTTGTTCATGCTCGGTTTACCTCTCTTTCTGATTTTCTATTTTTCAAAAGGGAAGGGGAACTCGAAATCAATCTGCAAGAGTGGACGGCGAGAGACTTTTTTGCCAAGGCGAGGTTTGGAAGGTGCAGTTGTACTTTGTGTACCACAAACCTTCCAAACCGATGGATTGGCGAAAAAGCTCCGTCATCCACCGCCGCAGATCGATTTAGAGGTCACCCCAAAGGAAAAGGCAGCGTATCTTGCGATGCGCCGCCGGGAGGGTCAAAGCTCGATCTCGCAGTCCGGCTCGACCTTCTTGCAGGCCTTGAGAACGCGCTTCATGACGTCCTTGGGATCAGCGCCCTCGGCGAACTCCACGATCATCTTCTGGGTCATGAAATTCACGGTCGCGTCGGCGACGCCATCGGTCTTCTTTGTGGCCTGCTCCATCAGGTTCGCGCAGTTTGCGCAGTCAACTTCGATCGGATACGTCTTTTTCATGATAAAAACCTCCTGAAAATTTTCCTTGCGCGCCAGCGGCGCTCCGGAAGGAATGAATATTGGAACGATTCAATGCTTGCTTAATCGTTGTGACTGTAGTATACTGGATGCGGACCCAAAATGCAAGCGGTTTGGCCGGCTTGTTTCGGAACGGGCGAACGGAATTTCCAAAACGGAGAACGGAGAGAGACTATGGCAGAATTTCAGCTTCCCCACGACCACGGCACGTCGTCTCAGGCGGCAAGCCTGCATCAGGAGGTCATGCAGGTGGCGCATTTTGCGGCTGCTGCCGAGGTATTCAAGCAGCTCAGCGACCCGACGCGCGTGCGCATTTTCTGGCTGCTCAGCCATCAGGAGGCATGCGTCATCAATCTGGCCGCCATGCTGGAGATGTCCAGCCCGGCCGTGTCGCACCATCTGCGCTCCCTGACGGAGAGCGGCCTGCTCGTCAGCCGCCGCGACGGCAAGGAGGTCTATTACCGCGCGGCAGACACGGAGGAGAGCCGTCTGCTGCACGAGATCGTCGAGCGCGTCATGGAGATCGCCTGTCCGGAGAAGACCGTGGACTTTCAGGCCTCGCAGGAGGAGATCATTCGCCGCGTGCACACCTATCTCACGGAGCATCTTTCCGAGCGCATCACGATCGAGGCGCTGTCGCGCGAGTTTCTGATGAATACAACGACGCTGAAAAGCGCCTTCAAGCGCGTTTACGGCTCGTCCATCGCGCAGCATATGAAGCAGCACCGCATGGAGGCGGCCGCCGCACGCCTGACGCAGACGCAGGACGATATCGCGGCCATTGCCAAGGCCGTCGGCTATGAGAGCCAGAGCCGCTTCACCGAGGCATTTCGCGAGGTCTACGGCGAGGTGCCGACGGAGTATCGCAAGCGCCGCTGCCGCACGGCGGAAAACGGCGCGGCCTGCTGCAGCTGCGGCAAATGCGGGAAATAAAAAAACGGCGGGCAGGGCCAAACGACCCTGTCCTTGAGCTTGTCAAAAAAGGATTTTTGACAAGCTCTCAAACGAGACCCGTTTCACTGGGCTCTCGTTTGAAAGGG
>OHAY01002311.1_pt1 | contig 15429 bp, 20 predicted proteins | sample 1577191 | NCBI WGS metagenome assembly OHAY01 (sample SAMEA3541504, study PRJEB24748) | human gut metagenome | biome: human gut; feature: human-associated habitat; material: faeces | place: China | collected 2012 | reverse complement strand
AGTTGTCTTGCACTCCATCGCTTTGGAATCCTCGTGCCAGCCGATTGGAGGGCAAAAGCAAGGAAGCCGTGGAGACCAACAAAGACATCGAGCAGTTGTTGCTTTCCATCCAAAAGGTTTTCGATGTGCTTGTGGAAAAGAGAACGGACTTCGAGGCTAAGGATGTCAAGGAGGCTTTGCAGGGCAGCGTCAAGACACAGACCACCCTTCTCTTCTTCGTGGACGAGCATATCAGTGAACTCAGCACCCATGAGGAACACAGATAAATTCTATATACGGCATCAAAAGCAGCGAAAAAGTTAAAAACAATCCCATTTCTTATAATACAACAAAAATTATTCTTGTATGTGGATTGTTTTTCGTATTTTTGAAATTAGAATTATAAATGAATATTTTTTAGGGATTATGACTAATAATATACTCATTTTGTGAGTAAAGAGAATGTTGAACATCTAAAAACAGCAATTTATGAAAGCCAAAGGACACAACATCTGCGATACCCTCAAGGCAATTCGCAAACAAATAGCAGATGCTAATGGGATTGACTATTCACCAGAAGAATGCCACTTCACTGGTGAATGCAAGGGAACTTGCCCCAAATGCGAGCAAGATGTGAGATATTTGGAACATGAGTTGCGACTTAGACTGAAAGCAGGGAAGGCTATAAAGGTTGCGGGAGTGGCATTGGGAATAATTGCTCTTGCTGCATCTATTACGTCATGTTCTACACAAAAAGGCTACTATAACTCGACACCACTACTATCAAAGAAAGTTATTCCTATTCGCTTCCAAGAATACACATCCAAAGATTCTATTCTGCTAAAAGATAAAGAATCATTTAGGAAGAAAGGAGTCCTTTTTGTCCAAGGTCATATTATTGACGAAAATACGAAAGAACCGATTGTTAGTGCCTTCATCACAGCTAAACTTTCTGGAAAGAAAACGGCAGCAGACATTGATGGAAACTTCACAATTGAAGTGGAGCCAAAAGATACAATCACCATAAAGTTCATTGGTATGCAAGACAGAATTATCAAACTCTCTGAAATGAACCTCGAAAAGCTCAATGTTATCACTTTGACAGAAAGTGGAGGACTCATGGGTGAAATTGTTGTTATCAAAAAAGGACATAAGCATAAAAAAAAATAAACTATGGCAAGAGGACGTTATATTTGCAACACTCTCAAAGCTATCCGCAAGCAGATAGCGGATGCAAATGGGATTGACTATTCACCCGAAGAATGTCATTTCAATGGTGAATGCAAGGGAACTTGTCCGAAATGTGAGCAAGATGTGAGAGATTTGGAGCATGAGTTGCGACGTAGACAGACCGCAGGAAAGGCCATCAAGGTCGTTGGCATTGCAGCAGGACTTGTTGCTTTAACGGCTTGTTCTGATGGAAAACCACAGCGAAATGCTTCAGACATGGTTACAGGTGAAACAATCATTGTTAAAAAAGAAGAACCGAACCCAAGAAACAGACAATTAGAAGGAGCCATTTCTCTTGGCAACAAGGAGAAACTTCTGGAAGAAGAAAACAGAAAGGACGGGGAGGCTTCATACAATCCATCCTTAGAAACAAAAGAGATAAAAAAGAATATCAAAGGCAATTCCTCAAAAAATCAAGGCAGGAATGCTGTCACCAGGTCTGCCATTGGTATAGATTCCATTGAAAGCAGCAAAATATTTGATAATGTTGATGAGGAAGCGTCATTCCCTGGTGGCATAGCGGCGTGTATGAAATATATTGCAGACAATTTTCGCTATCCAAACATACAGGGCGATTGCAGCATACAAGGAAAAATTGTCGTTACTTTCACGGTCAATGAGGATGGAAATCTAAATGACATCAAAGTGAAGAAAAGCGTCTATTCTGACCTTGACAAAGAAGCCGTCCGGGTGGTGAAAAGTATGCCAAAGTGGATTCCTGCCAAGCAAAACGGCAAGGCGGTGAAATCAAAATACACGCTTCCTGTCTACATCCACGTGCAGTAACTATAAAAAAGGAAAAATCATGGCAACAAGAGGACGCAACATTTGCAACACGCTCAAGGCCATCCGCAAGCAGATCGCGGATGCCAACGGAATCAGTTATTCACCCGAAGAATGCCACTTTAAGGGCGAATGCAAGGGCACTTGCCCGAAATGCGAGCAAGACGTGAGGGACTTAGAACACGAACTGCACCTCCGACAGATGGCAGGGAAAGCCATCAAGGTCGCAGGAGTGGCTTTGGGCATCACCGCCCTCACCGCATCCGCCACATCGTGCGCCACGCAGAAGGGATATTACAAATCGACACCGCCTAAGTCTGAAAAGGTTATCCCTATCCAGTTCCAAAAATACACCACCAACGACATCGCCCTACTCCAAGCGAAAGATTCTCTCAGCAAGAAAGGAATGCTCTTCGTTCAAGGGCATCTCATTAGCGACGAGGACAATGAGCCGCTTATTGGAGCCTCCGTCATCGCTAAACTTTCGGGAAAGTATGCAATAACTGATGTCAATGGAAACTTCACTCTCGAAGTGGAGCAAGGCGACACGATAACCGTGCAATACATCGGCTTCATAGACCGAAGCATCAAACTATCTGAAATGAGCCGAGACAAGCTCAATATCATCACTCTAATATTCAACGAAAGTGCCTTAGGAGAAGTCGTGGCTGGAATCGTTCCCGAAGTCAGAATTAGAGGAACGGCTCCCGTCATCAAAAGAGAAGATACTTTCGAAGAGGCTTCATTCCCAGGCGGTTCGACTGCATTGACGCAATACATCAAGACCAACCTTCAATATCCAAAAGAATGTCGGGAAGGCGCGCCAATAGGCAGAGTCATCCTTGGTTTCACCGTCAACAAGGACGGAAGTTTGAGCAACATCAAGGTGGAGAAAAGTCTTGTCCCTATCCTCGACGAGGAAGCCATCCGAGTACTGAAAAGCATGCCGAAATGGACTCCTGCCAAGAAAAACGGAAAGGTGGTGAAATCACATGCCACCGTTCCTTTCACATTTAAAGTAGAATAACATGAAGACCGCCCCACTCATTTGCATCGACCGCCACCGCCTCACGATAGACGGCGAGGGCGTCACCACGCTTGTGGCATTCCACGGTTGTCCGCTTCGTTGCAAATACTGTCTCAATCCCCAATGCCTTGATGCTGACGGCGTATGGCAGGAGGTGGATACAGAACTGCTGATGGCGAACGTGGAGATGGACAACCTCTACTTCTTAGCTACAGGAGGCGGCATCTGTTTTGGTGGAGGTGAACCGCTTCTGTGGAGTTCATTCATAAAGGAGTTTTGTGAACTATGCCCAGAGGGATGGCACTTTACGATGGAGACGAGTCTAAACGTACCTCGCCATCACTTGGAGAAAGTCACCCCATACATTGACTCCTTTATCATCGACATCAAGGACATGAATCCTGCCATCTATCAAGCCTACACAGGTAAGCCCAACCGGCAAGTTATCGACAACCTTGTCTGGCTCAACACTCATGCCAAACATAAAGACAAGATCATCCTTCGTCTCCCCATAATCCCCAAGTTCAACACCGAAGATGACAGGAAACACAGTCGCCAAGTCTTAATAGAATTAGGATATGAGAATTTTGATGAATTTGAATATGTTATTAGAAACAAATAAACAGTTTTAATTATATGTCCCAATGAAATGGATTTGAATGTAAATTCCATCTCATTGGGGTATTGGATAAAAATTATTGATAATTTTTAATGGTACGTTTTATGCTATTAGACTCTCTGCGAAGTTCATTAGCTACACTGTCTTTGTATGCAGCCATCCGTACCATTTCATTGTATTTGAGAACAGAATCTTCGTAAGCTGCAACACGATTTTTGACATAGTCTATGACATTTTCGTCTCTGTATGCCCTAATAAAGAAGTTATTGAGAATGTGAGAACTCATGTAAATACTTACGAGGACTCAATTCGCTACCATAACGAAATGATACAGATGGCAGCAATTAAAGATAGTATTGCTAATAGCCTATTTAAAGAGGCGAATGAAATTAAAAAGAAAATTAATCAGAAATAAAATTGGCTACAAGCGCATTCCATGCTTTGACAAGATAAGGAGAAATGAACTTCGCATCGTGTTCGATAGTGCAAGAGCTTGTCTATGTGGCACAGGACAAAATGATGTAAGTATATTCTTCTATCAGGATAGAAGAATATACGGCAGTTTTAGGAATTGGAGTCAGTTTGGATTCTGTTGTTGGAACATATTGCGGTGTGTTGCAGACTGATGTTGAGACAATACTCACATTAAATATTAACGGAACCTATTTGTTGATACAGACATACAAGGAAGAGCAAAATGAACAGGAAAAGTTAAGGGGAACATTTCAAGTGCTTGACGGAAATATCTTGATGTTCATACATCCTTCGAGTGGTGACAATATATTCTACAAGGTGAGGGATGACAACAATATTATTTTGATTGACTCGTTTGGTAATGAACCTAAAAAAGAGGATAGGAAAAACTATATTCTGAAGAAAAGGTAAAGTTTAAAAACAGTGTTTAAGTAATATGCAAAAAATAACTTGCGCAACTTTTCTCGTGTGCTATTTAGCAATAGTAGGCTATCATCGCAGAATTTCTGCGCAAGTTATTTTTTAACATTACTAACTATAACGTTTATTGCTAAACACTGTGCTTTAATCCCAGTCTAACTCATGATTTATGATTTTTATAATAAAGCGGTGAAGCTAATAACAACATTTCTTTGATAACAGTCTGTATGTCATTAGGAAAATTCTCAATAAATGCCTTATACCCAGAAGCCACTTTATGATAATTCACATATAATGTATATTTAACATTATCCTTAGCTATATTTGCATCAAAATATGAACACGTTTTTAATTTAGAAATTGCATTTTGTATTGTTTCTTGTTGGGTAACAGCAAGTTTCCTTCTAATAAGGGGATATGATGAATTCCATACAATATTATTATTTGATATTGTATTTGCATTTTTAACATATCCTATCCCATATGTTAATATCGTGTCGCAATATTCAATTATTTGATAATCGGAATCTCCAAAATCCATAACTAAGATTATAGATTTTCCCTTCTTTTGAAGATGGTTTGATAGCGATGATATTTTGAGATTGTTTTTATCTTGACGTGTATTAGAACACGAGCCTATAGTAAATAATAGGCTAATAATTAAAAATAGTCTGAACATAATCATTTGTCTTTATAATAGCCATTGGATGGATAAATTCCATCCAATGACTTGTTTTTAAATTAGTATGCTCCTCGTGGATTTAATCCTTGATCTTTACGAATGTCATTTTCTGTAATATCATTCTTTTTTACATGATTTAAACCAACAGTTGCTACTTCTTCTTTGCTTAGAGTTTCCATGACTCTTTGCCCCCGATTATTCATATAGGAATAAGACTCGCTTTCTGAATACTCTATTGCAACTCCACGCATTGATCTGTCACCATGAATCATTTCATGAGCTAATCCAACTTGGGAAGGTCTCTTTTTATTACTAACTCTACCTGTTTTTCTATTCAGAGTTGGGATGTCTGGATTTGATTCCGGATTGAAATGTACATTCACATTAGACCCCTTACCATTAATTGCATTAGTTGGATTATCATCTGTTTCAAAGTTACCTTCTTCTTTCTCTGATATGATATTAATTGTCATTATTCTTTTAGAAACTTTAACATAAAGCCCTAAAGCACCCGAAAGCGAATAAGAGAATGAGTTTTGAAGCGACCCTTTTAATATGAAGAAAACTTAAGAAAGCTTAGCAGCTGCCCAAACTAACTCCACCTTTGTTACCTGCGGATAAGCTTCCTTATATTTATCTGTCAAATCCCAGAAGAAATGCGAGCCTTCTTTTCGTTTCAAATAGAAATTCTCCAAAGTTCCGCCTTTACCATCTCTAACCTCGAAATAAAGTATACTGTGATCTTCATTATACGTAGTAGTAGTATAATACCCATCCACCAACACCTTTCCACCAGCAAGGAACTGGATTCGGGATACTATAAATACATCACCACGGCTCTTGAATTTAACAGCTTCATAAGGCTTACTTGCTATCGCATCCGATGCTATCACCAAAGAATCTTCCTTGGAAACACCCTCCACCTTACAATATTTTTGATAACCACTAAATACTTGTGTAGTCTTCCATAACGTCTCAACATCCTTGACTTCCACGGCAAGTTTTGCCTCATTACCATCTTCATCAGTCACTGTAACAATAGCCTTTCCCACAGCGATAGCAGACAAGCTAATACGCTCATCCTTACCATACTGCCCCGTCTCATGGATGCAAGTTACAGTGACTACTTTCTCATCAGAAGACTGTGCCGAAATCTTGCCCTTGGCTCCTTGCACATTCACGCAGGCACCCTGGGTGGTATATATGACAAGGCTATTGCCCTTGATACCCACTTGTTTGCCTGTGTTAATATCACCAATGATTTCATCCTGTGTGAGTTGAATACCATCATCATCGCTACACCCTACCATCAATAGAGCGACGAAAGCCATTGCCAAAAAGTAAATCTTTGCTTTCATAAACTGTTGTTTTTATGAGTTATACATGATAGGCGCTTTGCCCATCCTCTATTTATGAAACATTATTCTACCCCCATTATTGCATTTTTCTTCCTATTATCTTTCTTTATTTAACACACTTTTACGCAAAAATATAAGAAACGCCTGTTTTGTTTCTATACTATCGGCAGACTTATTCCGTTGATCTTCTGATAAATATCTAAGGCATAGATATCCGTCATGCCGCTGATGTAATCCAATACTGCCATGATTCGCTCTTCCAGGCTTTCGTTCTCGATATCGTACTGGCTGCTTACCCGGCGCAGAAGCTGCTTGGAGTAGAAACGGGACGGGTTGACGGCGGCATCGACCTTCAGAATACAAAAAAGCTCGATAGTGGTGCCAAAAGTGCTTAAAAAAGCAACTTTTGGCACCACTATCGGCACTTTTTGCGTATTTTCCATCGTTTTTCCATTATTTTACATTATCTTTACAGAAGATTTGCTGCACTCGGCAATCTGAAAGCAAGCTTTCATTGCGCTCATTTGCAGCATCTTTTTCGCCAGATTAAAGAAATAAAGATATGCTACAAAATATCATTGGAAGAAAACGGGAAATTGAGCTAATCAAGAATTGCGTCAGTTCCAACAAACCCGAATTCATCGCCATCTATGGTAGAAGACGAATCGGCAAAACATATCTTCATCTCAGATTTAAAACTGTTATGCTCTTCAAGCGGTCCCTCGGGGATCACGTGATGGGGAACTGGTGAACAAGAGACGAGCAACGAGGGATCACGAGGCGGGCAACGAGTGCCCAAACAAATGGCTATGATTTGGGCAACGCATCTTTCATCAGTCGCTTTTTTGACAGATTAATCCATTTAATTGAATCAGATTTGTTATTTTTTTGCAACATGATAAGTGAAAGTCTGCTTATCAGTAACTATACGCAACAGATAGATACCTGCAGGAATGCCTTGCAGAGAAAGCGAGGCTTGATTTCCATTTATCTTCTCAGACTGTTTAAGCAAACTGCCGCTTATCTGATAGAGTTTGATGTTTCTCAAGCCACTACAGAAAACTGATATTTGATGACTTTCGAGACGGACATCAATGGAAGGAGCTGCATTTACAGAGGCTCCGATTCCTGTAGATGTGTCCTGGGAAATAGCGAGGAGGTCGCCTTTACGCTTCAGGTAATACACGGGTCCCTGCGGATTGCCAAGTTCGATTTCCTTGCCTTCTATCTCCCCCATCACCCTCATGCGATAAGTATGACCATCGACAAAAGACAAATTGTTCTTGCGCAGCCAATAACTGTAAAGGGGTACCTCGAAGGTTGAAGAAACACTCACTTCATCATCGATTCCCCGCACCTGTATCTTTTTCTTTGTCTCTGTGTCTTCACCCATCAGCGTTATACGTCCTTCATAACTTCTTCCTTCGGATGCGAGCAGCGAGACTCCCAATTTGAAATTAGCATATTTCGTCATATCAATACTGCCTGATTCTATTTTCTCGTGGGAATCATCAGCTAAAAAGACTTCTGCTTTCGCCATTAGCGGCTTTTCCTGCGCTTTCTCCACCTGGATAAATGCAGCCTCCCGGTCGTGGATTAGGTTGACAGGATAGAACATCGTTTCTGCTTCATCGCCTGAGATGATGAGTTTCACTTCGTAGCATCCTGGAGAAAGATTTGAAGGCAAAGAGAGCAAAATTGGAATTTCGGTTTCGGTAAATCCTTCGATTTCGCTGAGCTGATCGACACGGGTATCCATCACGACCTCTCGACTATCATTGAGCAATTGTACTCTCAAATAACAGTCACGAGGTACTCCATTGAGATTTTTCAGCGAGAAGAATGCCTGTACTTTTTCCCCCTGTTCTACGCTGCCGATGAATCTTGGCTGCGCCATTAACTGGAAATGAGGTTCTTCCGAATAGATTTCCGATATGCGCCCAGTTCTATCCTTCAGTTCCACTTCTACCACAGGCGCCTTTTTTATCAGAAAGAACTCATCCCACGACTGATCTTCTTTTCTGGCAACACATACAGGAAGGAGACGATAATATCCATCCTGAAGACCTGAAAGATTCAACTTGACAGGTTGTGCTTCATTGATAAGATAGTCGTTCCCCATCCATCCGGCATGATCGGCACCATAGATTCGCTGCGTAAAACCTCCCAGAGCATGATCATCAGAATAGGCAACCTGCATGAGGTTCCCATCCACATCATAGACTGCTACACCAATATCTCCCCGGAAAGGCTTACCCCTGTTGACGAATGAATTCATTTCCACTGTAATAGTCTGTGATGGGTTGAAATTCTTGCCAGTTGCCTCTTTTATCAGTAGCGAACCACCCTCATTGAACATCAACTGTGGGGAATTTTCCAAGAGACTACGGTCTATCTCCGGATATTTCCCATTATCGGGATGTGCTAAGATAGCCATGATAGCACGGTTGAATGCCAGCGGCTTACCTTGGAACTCACTACCTGTCTGCGAAACACTGAGGTTGGTGAGTGAATAGTAGGCATCACCCTGTCCCTCCCAACCGAAAATCATGTGGAAGAGTCCATTTTCATCAAAACCATCTGTCACCCATGCATGTCCGGAAGCAGCACCAGCCGGTCTGCCTTCCAGATAGACAGGACATCCATTGAGGAGTTCCTGCCGCAGGATTTCTGCAAAACGGGTAGGCCCTTCTATTGCTTTGGTTGCATAGGCAGCCGAATAATCAAAGTTTTTTAGCAGAGCCTGATAGGCAAATATGCCCTGTGTTCCGCTGGCGTTAGGTGTATATTGCATGAAAGAAGCCACGCCCACATCATTCATCAGCAAGGCAACGGCATCTTCCTGTTCTGATGTTGCACGAACAGGATAACGGTAGTCGGGCAACATATTCGCCCAATCATAATGAGACTGGCTGAAGTCTGCACTTTTCTTGGTATGATAATAAGTTACCTCATACTCATTCTGTCCCTTTCCCTGAAGAGGCCATTGATGGTAATACATCAATTGTGCGATGGCAGTAGCCACACATCCGCTATAGGGGTAACCTGTACGGGCATTAAAAGGATGCGACTGTCCCCATCTGCTTTTCAGTAGAGGTGATACGGTTTGAGAAAACAGACCTGAGCGGGTATCCTTTCTAACATCTACCTTTCCTTCTTTCAGCACCTCGTATGTCTGGCGATACCCCTCCAAGAGGAGTTTTACGCAGGGGTTGGCATTCAGCGTGTCGAGTGTCCCCTCAGTACTGTAAGCCAAAATCTCCCCCATCTCATCATCGCCAGAGACAATCACAAATCCGCTTCCCCTGGCGTCATTATATATATAATAAGGTGTATCAGCTGTTTGAGAGAAACCTTTCGATTTTGCCTTTACCTCTTGGGATTGAGGTAGGGTGACGTATCTTTGAGCTATCTTCGCTGCTTTGCGAGGATTGATATTTTTACTATATACTGCCGGACTAAAGGCTAAAAGGATACAGACGATGGCCTGTGAAAGGGCTATCGAGGGGGAAAAGGACAGGATACTATGAATAACTTTCATGATGACTGTAAGTTGATAATTATTAAAATCTAATAGTTTTATTTCTTTGTCATGCTGCAAAGATAGTACATTTTTAGGAAATATGTATCATAGGAGCAAAATATTACTTTGGTTAAGAAGCAAGACATAGTATAGGTATTCCTTGTAAATATCATGGCATGCAAAGAAAGCACAATCATCAGCAGCCCAATATCTTTCCTTACTTAAACCTATTTGTCCAGCGGAACCACCCACAATGACAAATGGGGTGTTGGCATCCGCATTGTAGTTATCAAAATAGCCCATAGGGTAATTGGTGTTTTGATATACAGGATACCTTCCTTCGTCTGTTAATTGCTCTTTCGTTACACGTGTACTCCTCGTCTTACATTACAGAACTTTCCGATAGATGTAACCTCCCAATCCTTAGGAATCTCTCCTATCTCCGTATTTTTGAATTTCGTTTCTTTCATACCTCTCAATCTTTTTTTTGTGGTTTTTCAAGCACCACCCACACACCTGCATTAACCTTGCCTTCATGCCGAATGATGCCAGCTTTCTGCATTGCCGCCAAATCGCGTTCTACTGTACGCTGTGTCACCGACAATGTTTCCGACATTTCTTTTCCTGTGATTAACGGATTTTTCTTGACAGAAGACAAGATAAACCGTTGACGTTCAGTAAGGTTTGTTTCCGACATGTTTCCGACATGTGTTTCCGACATGTTTCCGACATTATTAGTGTCATTAGTGCCGTTTACACCGACATTACGGTAAATGGTAATCAGCGTTCCGCTGACATGATTCTCGATTTTAGGCTCAGGAAGTCCCATCTTTTTCAATCCTTGACGTATCTTGTTAATGCCACGCCCCCATGTCTCGATAAAGCCAGCCTTGTAGAAGGCATTGGCTATGTTGCGGTTGCGAGGTTGTGAAGCATGTTCTGCGAACAACTTTTCTTGGTCAATGCCTTCGGGTAGTTTGCCGTCGTTCCAAAGCATAATGCAGTCGTCATATACTTTCATTTGTGTATGTACTCCCATATAGTCACGATGTACGATGGCATTGCAAATAGCCTCACGCAACACATCCTCGGGTATTTCCAATTGCTCTATACGTGTTATCCCTTCGTAGTGAATGGGGGACAAAAGGTACTTGGAACGCAGCAATTCAATGATACGGTTTACCATTTGCAGGATATTTCCTTCTACTACGTCCTGTGTGATCAAGTCGCTCTCGTCATTACGGAAACGGCCGATACGGAAATCGCAAGACACAAAGAATCTCTTGGGATTCTTGCCAAAGAGCAATAGGGCGGCTTGCTTGAGTTGTCCTTCCTCAGTTATCAAGTTCAAGCTTCGCAGCACAGCTTTTGTAGATGAAGTATAGGCATCACCTGAAATTCGTCCTACTTCAATGCCTTTGCGCAAGAAGTAGTCGATAGCTTGACGGTCTATGTCGTTTAGCGTGGCTCCGGCGACTGGCATACTGCTTGGTGTCACCACAATCTCGATGTATTCTTTTTCTCCTTCTGTAAGTAGGTTTACATCTTCCACGATGCCAAGGTAGTTGACAATTTTGTTAGGAATGTCTTCCATCAGCTTCTTGGCATCAGGCAGACCTATTACCTGCTTTTCATCATTCACACCGATAAAAATGCGACCGCCTTGTGCATTGGCGAAACCACATATCCATTTCAGATATTCGTCTCGCCAAGATTCTTTATATTCTATATTCTGACTTTCACTAAGCATGTTGTTTCTTCGTTAAAGTGTAAAACCCATTTCGGCAAGGTAGCCGTTTACCTCACTTTCGTACTCACTCACCTCTTTTGTCTTAGACTTATTGCTTTCAGTATCGCTGCCATTATCCTTCTTGTTCTTCTTTTCCTTGACTTCCTTTACCTTGATGGCTTTCACTTCTGGATAAGTCCACCCGTCGTTGGAAATCATATAACAGTCATCTTGCATGGTATCTGCCCAGTAGTTTAGCAGGACATCATAGGTATCATAAGCATCTACGAGTCCACTATGCTCCATAGTTTTCGCTAATAGACTTTCAGACCAATCGGCAATCAATTCTTTTGGATGGTCACCTTGATTGATAGCCATCATCTTTGGTTCGACATCTTCTTTCTATCCATTTAATACTTTGGCAAAAGCTTCTCCTTGTGCCTTATAGGAAGAATCGTTGTCTATTACATCATTGATGTCTTCTTTTTTAGGCATTAAAGAATAGTACGTTTTCTACCAATACAAGCTTTATTCTGTTTATATCTTCCATACAATTATAATTTCAACTACAAATATAGTGAAATAAATTCAATTTATAGAATATTTTCTTTATTTTGTATATATATTTAAGAAAAATTACATATAAAGAGTCTTGGTTGGTAAGTTTTGGAGGTATGCGATCCAAAGAAATCGTGTGAAAGAATGTAAAATGAAGGCGTGCTTTTGGCAACCATTATGAATTAGCATCGAAATACGTTGCCAGAGACAATCACAAATCCGCTTCCCTTGGCGTCATTATATATATAATAAGGTGTATCAGCTATTTGAGAGAAACCTTTAGATTTTGCCTTTACCTCTTGGGATTGAGGTAGGGTGACGTATCTTTGAGCTATCTTCGCTGCTTTGCGAGGATTGATATTTTTACTATATACTGCCGGACTAAAGGCTAAAAGGATACAGACGATGGCCTGTGAAAGGGCTATCGAGGGGGAAAAGGACAGGATACTATGAATAACTTTCATGATGACTGTAAGTTGATAATTATTAAAATCTAATAGTTTTATTGATTGTAGAAATATCCATTTCTATATTTTTGCAAAGATACAAAAAATATTCATAATAGGCTCGTTTTGAACAATATTTTATAACAAACTCTAATTCCGCCGCCCTACACCGCACCCATATTGTCATGAGTTGTTACGTTAATACTGTGAGTCAACGTGTATTATTAATAAAGTATAAAGTGGTCAACTTTTTTTTTATAGTTTCTATCAGAATAATGCAATAGGCTTCAACAGCTTACGAAGCTGCTTTCATTGCTCTATGAAATAGGCTTCATTGACTATCGAAGCCGCTTTCGTATTTCGAGGCTTTTTTATTCAAGTTTATGCTTTAGTAACGACAAGTTTTCAACAGGGGCGCTGAGTAGTTACATGCTAAAAAACAATTTTTATTTTATAATATGATGAGAAATGGTGTTTTTAGTTAAATATTACTTGGATTTTAACTAAAGGTAATACTTATCTTTATAGTGTTTGCCGTATAATGTAGGTTTTGTAAATTAAGTATTGGTATATCTATTCTTGCCGATAAATGATAATTTAGAGGCAATGGCAAAACAGCTCTACGACTATTGGTTTGTGCAGTTTGACTTCCCGAATGAGGAGGGCAAGCCATACAAGTCAAGTGGCGGTGCTATGGTGTGGAACGAGAAGTTGAAGCGTGAGATACCGAAAAGATGGAGCGGTGTTTCATTGAAAGATTTGGCGGTAACAAGTAGAAATGCTATAACACCTGTTGAAAATGAAGTATATCAGCATTTTAGCATACCTTCTTTTGACGCTTGCGGCTCTTATTCATTAGATAATGGTAGCGATATTAAAAGTGATAAATTTGTTCTTCAAGAAGGACAATTGCTTGTCTCAAAACTGAATCCTTGGTTTAATCGTGTAGTTTGGGTTCCAAGAGGTACAAATATAATTGGCTCTACTGAGTTTGTCGTACTTAACCCAAACAACAAATCTGAATCTGGCTATATTTATTCGGTTATAAAATCGCCAAAATTTGTAGCTTATTGTTCACAGGCAGCAACTGGTACTTCACATAGTCAACGACGTGTGTCACCAGATGTTTTAATGGCTTTCAAAGTTGCCTATGAGCCAGGCGTTGTACAGAAATATGGTTGCTTTATGGAGAATATACAAAAACGACAGGCTGAATTGTTGTCTGAGACAGCGACGCTCACTAAGCAACGTAATGAACTTTTACCCTTATTAATGAACGGACAAATATCAATACAATAAATGGCTCGCATACTCTACAAATATTTAGATATTACTGGAGCAAAGTACATGGTTGGAAATCAGAATCTCCAATTTACTAATGCATCCCAACTGAATGATCCTTTTGATTGTCATCCGAAATTAATAGACTATTCGAAAGTTCCAAGTAACAAACTTCAAGGATGGATACCCAAAGAATGGTGGATAGAAAAAGAAGAAAATGACGCACTAAACCTGCGTAACAGCACATGGCTATGCAGTTTGTCTAAAACAAACGATTCACTACTCATGTGGAGTCATTATTGCTATAATCATAAAGGCGTGTGTATAGGACTTGACATAGATAGAGTGATAAAGTCAGTTCCTCCTATGTTTGGTACAACATATGTTGAGCCGCTTGTGCTTGATGTTCAATACAAGGATATTATAGAGCGTCCCAATGGCTACCAATATTCAAAAGACATATTTAGCTATCAATGGAGAACCAAAGCAAAAGAATGGGAATACGAACAGGAAGTTCGTTTGGTTATACCAAATCCAAGTGGCTTATATGCCTCTTTGACACCGCAACAAACCAATCAGGATAAAGAATTTTGGGATGGACGTGAAATTCGCCATTATATGCCATTGAAAGCCGAATGTTTCGAATCCATTTATTTCGGTGTAAACATAGAACAAGAAGAAAAAGAAAAAATTGTTCAATATGTTCGCAAGAAATTAAATCCACAGATAAACTTATATCAAATGGAAATAGATGATAACGCTTTTAGGCTGCGACCGATAAAAATATAAGATGGTCAATCAATGGTAAATTATCATTTATCAGCTTATTGAGTTCAATTTTGCGATCAATGTCTGCCAACACCTTTCCGATGGTACGTTGCTCCTCTATTGATGGAATCAATACAGGTATGTTGCCAATCGTATCATTGGAAAGGGTGTAACGCTGCCCACTACCAGAAGCATTATTTTCAAAATACTTCTGAATGTATCGAGTGTGCATGAAGGCATTCAGATATTTTCCGTCAACAATAGCAGGGTTAGGAGTAATCAATGCACAATGATAGCCAAGAAGTACATACTCGAAATCGTCAGCAATATAAGTGGCAACACCTATATCGTCTCTGGTTTCGCTATCTTTTGTGATGGCAACCATGCCTTTGCCTATTGAGCATTTGTCAATCTCTGTTTGCTTGGCTGATGCAACCATAAACGACTTAGCCTTTTCTTTGGTGATAGCCCAATTATAATAAACATCAACAAAGTTGCACAGACGCACAGGTGTTTCGCCCTCTATTATTTTTTGTCAACACCGCTAATTTC
>OHAY01002305.1_pt1 | contig 15454 bp, 18 predicted proteins | sample 1577191 | NCBI WGS metagenome assembly OHAY01 (sample SAMEA3541504, study PRJEB24748) | human gut metagenome | biome: human gut; feature: human-associated habitat; material: faeces | place: China | collected 2012 | reverse complement strand
TCATCGTAGATTTTCATTTTGTACCTCGTTATTTGTAGACGTAAATTTCTACAGTAGCAACTTCAATTTTTTACCGCCAGGTGTTCTCGGCGACATTCCCATAAAATCACTCGCTTCCATTAAGTTGTAAGTATAATCAATGTTGCAGATGCTGTAGAATAATAATCCATGTACTGACTGGGGATACTGATGACATCTCCTGCACTTAATTTTTTTTCAAGGTCAAAACCGCTGTCAATAAAAGGGCCGAAGATTGTAACATCATTGCATTTCAAATAAGCCTTATAGGCGGAATCCCGTGCCTGCACCCAGCCAATAAGCCGATATGTACCCGCTTTTTTAATATGGATTTCAAAAGTGCCATCTGAAGCGCTTGCCAATTTCTCGTTACAGTAAAGTGCCTTAATGTTTGCCGACCCAATCTCGTATTCATAGATTTGTGCAAGCATTTTCCCTTTTGCGTTCTCTCCCGGAATCCTCGGTGCTACACCCATCAGCAGTACCCCCGCGCAGCACATGCCGCAGATTTCTTACGGGGGGGGTAAAACTACATACAAACGAATGTTTCATGCTAAACCTCCATCAACTTTGAATGACCCACCGCGCCCGGATCTCGGCAGTGGGCTTTTCTTTTACCTTAACCAGCACTGAATTGTACGCCGTGACCGTCACGCCATCGTTGATAATGTCCTGCACTTCATTCAGCACATCATCGGTAGCGGGCACCCCGGTCTTGTCGTAGCCGATGCCGGACAAAAACTCGCTGGCAGCCGTCACCACCGGCGCATGGCTGTTCGCGCAGGTCAGCGTAGCCGTCTGCTGGTACAGCAGGCCTTTGGCCTGGTCGGCGCTGCTGCAAGCCGTCCACCCGTTCAGCGTAAGCCTGGCGTAGTAGATGTTGGAGACCTTGTCGATCGCCTTAAAAATATCGGTCTGCCGTCCCTGCGGGTCATAGGTCGCTCGCATCATCGTAGCCGTTCCAGCATGCAGATGATCTAGCTCAGTTTTAATTTGGGTAAGAAAAGCAGCAAATTGTTCTTGCATTACCTTGGTATCAACGCTTACCCAGTCAGTTACAAGCCCGCATACTGTGCTGTCAAGTCGTTCATCGGTAATATTGGCCGACGTGATTTTGCTTGCTGCCGCAGGAATTGCAATCTGTGCAAGCGAAATCTGCCGCAACAGACTATTGTTTGTCAGTGCCGGTGCAACAGGTGTAGAAGCCGCCGTACCTTTCAGCACTTCAATGCGCGGTTTTGCTGCATAGTCTACTGTGTCCCAACTCACAACAACACGGTCAATGCGCGGCGATACAGCATTCGCCAGCGGGATTGTCAGCTGTAACTCGCTGCCGGTCTGTTCTTTGGTATCATTCCAAAAAACCGTACCGTCTGCTTTGTCGTTCGCAAGCCAACCAACACCATCCGATACCCTTACCGTCATATTGCCGTTTGCAGTAACACTTAAATTGCCATCCGCGCCAAAAACGCCGCTTGTACGCCCGTGCAGCCACTTCATGACATTTTGTGCCCCGATGTATTCGTCAACATTATTCGGGAAATTTTTAATTTCTGCCACTGTCTCACCTCAACACTGTTAAAATCGGGTCGCCAATAACCAGCTTAACGCTCGACCCGTTTGCATCCTGTGAATACTTTGCCGCCGTTATTCTTGCCTTGTACTTTACACCCAGCCGCAAAGAAACGCACCAAACCAAATCTCCGACATTATATGCCGTGCCCAGTTCATCGCCGTCCGCGTCAATGTCAAATCCGTTTCGGTTCAAATGGCTACCTAGCTGCAACGCTGCATACTGCTTAACGCGCGTCTGAAACGCAGCGTTTGTCTCGCCATCCTGCTGTGCGTCTCCGCTGAACCTCGCCCATAGTTCGCGCCGTTCCGCATCGCTGGCCGTGCCAGCCTGCACCACAAACTTTGTACCGTCTTTGTACTGCGCTTCACAGTAGCACACATTTTTGTATTCAGAAATATCCTTGTCAACTACCAGTCCGGGCGCTGTTCCGCGTTCCTGCACAAAAAGGACCGCGTTTAATCCCTCTGTACGGTCAACTCCCTTATACAATTCAAACGTTTCCGTTTTGGCTCTGTAGTCCAAAACCATTCGGTTTCCAATCTCGGCATCTGTCAAAATCGGCTGTATGCAGTTTAACAGTTCATCCCCGTACACCTCTGTTGCTTTCACGGTTTCTGTCAAGCCTTTTTTCTCTGCCAGCAGTACAGGCAGCCCGCGCAGGTTGGCAGTAATAACGCTGTATACATCTGTTTCCACGTTGGCAATGCTGGCAGTTGCCGCAATAACACGCCGGTTCAGTTTGTTGTTCAGGCTGTAACCGTTCAACGTGATTTCGCTGTTATCGCAATCGAACTGTATTTCTTCCACCGTATACGCAAGTTTTCGCTCTACAATGTACAAAACAGCATCCAGCTCCACTATCCCGATGTTGTAATCATCCATCGGCAAAACTACCGTAAATTTTCCCACATCGTTATAGTAGTCGCTGAATTCGCTGCTGATCGCGTGTGTGATTTCGTGTCGGTTACTAAGGTCAGGGGAGAACAGCTCTAATCTCATATTACCGTTACACCCGCACTTTCTTCCGCAAACGAAACACTCATCTCAACGTTTTCAAGCCCACTATCCGCAGTAGGTTTCCACGCATTATCGCCCGTATGGATTCTGTACAGTGTACTTTCAAGCGTAAGTGCACCCCGGCAGTCACCGTCCTTAGAGCTTGTGACCGTTGTTTTCCCGTGCGATGTCTTGATAACGACACGCTCATCTTCCACAAGCGTTTTTTCCAGCCGCAGCACTTCACCTGTCAGCATGTTTTCAATGCCTACGTTTGTTGCCGTCTCGCCAACGCAATTGATTTCCAGAATAAACGGAACATCAAACTGCCCGAAATTCTGCAAAACAATGTATTTCAGCACAATGACTTTGCCGAAATAATACGTTTTGCTGATATTCCATGGGAATTTAAAACCTTTTTGCACGCCGCGCAGCTGCATTGCCTTTCGTTCGCCGCTTTCCCAATACGGGTAGGGGGCAAGTAGACCAAGCTGAAACGGTGCACCGTGTTTTGATGCGCCAATGGTAGGCGATGCCGTTACAATAACATCTATGTGCCAGTCTCCGGCATATAACACCCCAGTCAGGTCAGGCCGTACAACGGTCATAAGCGCGTCTTTCAGCGCTTGCGCGTCATTGCCTATAACTCTGCCATTGATGGTAATAGGACGCGTCTGAATGGCCTTGGATTGCACCGTAGCGCCTACTTGACCGATGCCCTGCGCCGTGTTGGCAGTGACCGAAATTGTATCAATGCCATCCGGCTTGCTTATAAGATAACCATGCTCATAGTCAAACACGATAGACTGCCCCAGCGAGTTGACGTATTTAAAAGTCTTGCTTAAAAAACTCATATCGCCCACCTCGCCCGCTGAAAATACGCTGCTGTACTTGCTGCCAGTTCAACCGGCGTCTGCTTTGCCGCGTAAATATTTTGCGTCAGGTTAAAGCCGTTGCTGCTGCCCTTACCGCGTCTGTAGTTGTCCGCTTCATCGGCTGTCAGCACCATCTCACCGCGATGCAGATTTGCAACGTAGTTGTTATAGGGGACATAATCCATGCCGCCTGCATGGCTGCCATTAACGCCCGTGTTGTTTTTTACATCACTTGCATTGATGACAAAAATGCTCTTGATGCCATCCCACAAGCCCTGCACGAAGCTGACAAGACCGCCCCAAACAGCCGCAATGCCACCCTTGATGCCCTCTACAACGTTTTGACCGACCGTTGAGAAAAAGTCAAACGCACCTTCAAAGATGCCCTGAATCGACTCCCACGCGCCCTGAAAGTCACCAGACAACACAGCGTCAATCGTAGAGAACACGCCGGTAATCAAATTAAACACAGTCTGGAAAAAGCTTACCGCAACATTCCAGATGCTTTGAATGATGATCCACGCGCCCTGGAAGAATCCGCTGATAATCGGTGCAAACGGCGCAAAGATAACCACAATTGCCTGGAAGATAGCCTGAAAGAATGCACTTGCCCATGCCCATACAGTCTGTACAAGGCTCCATGCAGCGCTGAACGCTTCACCGATGCTCTGTATGACCGGGGTCAAATCTGTAATGACCTGCGTAACAACCTGCCCGATAACCTGCATAGCCGCTTCAACATAAGGCTGTACAAATGCCACGACTTCCTGAATCTTGGCAGAAATCGCATCCCATGCTGCATTAACGCCGTTTCTGAAATTTTCATTTGTAGCGTATAGCGTAGCAAATCCTGCAACCAGCGCCGCGATAGCGGCAACTACAATAGTAATAGGGCCGCCAATAGAAGCGATAAGCCCGCCTGCCTTGCTGATTGCCACAGCCATTTCGTCAAAGTCTTTTAACTTGTCGGCAATTTTAATCATGCCATAAAGCCCGGTTGCCGCGCTTACAATGGCAGCAATAGCGGGGGCAATCTTTGCCAGCGTGTCAAGCATGTTTTTGCCTTTTTCGATAAGGTCGTCAATGTTGACATTCTGTACAATTTCCGTAACCTTATCAACGGCTTTTGTCAGCGGTTCCTGGAATTTTTTGTATACCGCAATACCCACTTCTTCAACCGCAGAGCTTAATTCTTTTAAAGCGCCTGCAAGGTTGTCGTTATTGATTTTTGCCGCATCCGCTGCCGTGCCGTTGGCATTGCGTAGTTCTTCTTCATATTGGGCAACTTTGTCAACGCCTTCATTCAAAATCAGGTTGACGCCCTTCAAAGAATCAGCCGTAAATACAGAGCTTAACGCCGTAGCACGCTGTGCATCGCCCATGCCGTCTGTAGCAGTGGCAACTTCAGTCAAAATATCCGTCATGTCGCGGAAATTGCCGTTTGAATCCTGCACCGCAATGCTGGTGTTGCCAATCGTGATTGCGCCGTTTTTCATTTTGGCGGTCAGGTCGCGCATCATAGCGGCCAGCTGCGTGCCTGCAAGGCTGCCCTTCGTGCCCTGGTTCGCCATAGCTTCCAGCAGCGCGGTGGTGGTTTCAAAGTCCTGCCCGGACGCATTCATGTTCGCCGCGCAGTTTTGAAACGCCTGCCCCAATTGGTCAACTGTCGTGTTTGCGTTATTCTGTGCATAAGCCAGAACGTCTGCAAAATATGCAGATTGGTCAGCTTCAATGCCAAACGCCGACATGTAATCCGTTACCATGTCAGATGCCTGCGCCAAATCCATGCTGGCCGCAGCCGCAAGGTTCAGCACGCCGGGCAGCGCAGAGGTTGCTTGCTCTACATCCCACCCGGCCAAAGCCATATATTTCAGCGCGTCAGCAGATTCGCTTGCGCTGTACTGCGTGGTTTTGCCGTATTCGCGGGCAGTATCTTCCAGCTTCTTGTATTCGTCTGACATCTTGTCAGTAATACCAAAAATAGCCTGCGTTTGCGACATGGCAGATTCAAAGCCAGAGCCTACTTTTATTGCAAAACCAGCGGCAGCAGTACCGGCGCCCGCCAGCGCTGTGCCGATCTTCATAACTGTACCGGCAACTTTTTCAAAGCCTTTTGCATAAGACCCGCTGACAAACGCTTGCGATTCGGCCTTTGTTCTTTTCAGCTCCTTTTCATATTCGCTGGAATCCAGCGTGATTTTTGCAAAAAGGTCAAATACGTCCACTTACTCGCTCACCTACTGCCGTTCTTTTGTTTTTAATCCATGCCGCGCCGCAAAATCTTTGAAATCCGCCTGCACCTGTTCTGGTGTCCGCGTATCCACTTTGGGCGGGTGGATAATGTCAATATATCTCGCTGGCCTGTCCGTTACGCCTGTCACAGCTACAACAAGGCTCCACGCACTGTCTGTCATGTATACCTTGTACATCTGTTCTTCAAAATCAGCTTTCAAAGCGTAAGGCAGCGCCGACACAAGCGCCTTTGCGCTCAGTTTCGGCATTTTCAGCAGTACAGGGATTACTTGTTCTGCCCGCCACCGAGATACGATTTGAAAAAATCAACAAAGCCCTTATCGTTCACCAGGACGTAAACTTGCTTGCAGGTGATAAGGAAATTCTGTTCGCCGATTTCTTCTACCGTCAGGCCGTTGAACGGTGCAAGAATTGCGTATACATCCTCGCGGTGCTGCTTTAACGCAATGTTCAGCAGCTTAACGATTTTCGCAAGGCCGAAACGCTGCATTGCAATGCGGGTCGTTTCGCCCTTCGGCATCGCTTTCTGCATCTCTTTCACAAGCGCTTCATCATCAATCAAGTTTGTGATGGGCTGCGCGATCTGCAATACAACTTCCAGTGCTTCATCGGTGCTAAGTTCAGAAAAAATCCGCATCAGGCTTCATCCTCTCCGGCCTTGATATACACCTCGCACGGCACAGTGTCCTGCGCGGTAATGGAGTAGTGCGCCGTGTATTCGAAGCTCATCTGGCCTTTTTTCTTGTCGCCGGTCTGCAAGCTGAAACCGCCGGTGGACAGCGTATTCAGCATGTGAATGGCACAGAAACCGCCACTCGTAGTGCCGTGCTTGTCCGAATAGTCGCACAGCAGCCACAAATCGGTAAAGTCGCTGTCTTTCAGGTCGTTGCGCGGCGTGATTTTGGAAACCTTGGAAGTGGTCGTAACATCCGCAGCGCCAAGCATGCTCTTGGCATTCTCTGCCGATGCCGAAACATAAGTGCCGCTGCACTTGACTTCCCATGATTCAATCTGCTTCAGCTCTTTCATGTTCTTGGGGCAGTTGTCGATATCCTCGCCGAAGTCGGTAAAGCTCGGCACAGCCGTAAAGTTGATGCCGCCGGTCGTAGCGCCCAGCAGCGCACTTTCTTCCGGCGCCGTACCGGCAGCCGGGTCAAACGTAGTTGCAAGATAACCCGCGTTCAAGACCAGTTCTTTAAACGCAGATTCGGGAATACGAGTAAATTTCATGCTTTCACCTCAATTTAGGCATAAAAATTCGGCGGTAACGTTGATGTACCGCCGTTTTAGGTTTTTGTCTGTGTCATCTGCCAGCGGTTGGCAGAACGGGGAGCCGCGTTTTAACCAAATCAAGCCGCCATCTACCGGCAGCGTCACGCCGCCAATGCCCAGTGCGTCCGAAAGCTCAAGCGCCTTTGCATTTGGCACCGCTTCTCTCGTGGTATGGAACCACATGTTGACCGTCAGCGATACCTCCCCGCCGCCCCATGCGTCAAACACGGCATCATAGGTCAAGTAGGGGAGTACAGCGTCATCCGGCACGGCGTTGCTGGCGTATGCGGTCATAAACTGCCCGAAAAACTGCTGTAATGCAGCGCCCTTTGTCATGTCGGCAATCCCTCCCGTAATCGTTCAGCCGTAAAACTTTTTAGGTTTTGCAGCATCGGGGAAGCGCTTGCCGGGGCTCGCTTTTCTTCCGGGCGGCTCGTGACCCGGAAATATGCCCCGGTCGTCACGTCCTTGTACACGCTGCCGTACTCGATGGGCACATCTTTCCGCACAATGCCGGTATACACGCTGGTCACACCCTGCGCTTCGGCCTGCCGTGCTTCAAGGCTGCTGTCAAATGCGACGTAATTTGAAAACTCTGCGCCCTCGCGCCACTCGGTAGAATAGCCGCCCTCGCCGTCAGGCTTTGTCAGTTTGTCCATAATGATGCAGCTGCGCGAAAAATCATCTAAAAGGCTCATAGCTTTCTCCATTTGTTTAGACGGGACGCAAACACGCCCTGCCAGCCCGTCACAGAGCCGCCAGAATTGCCGTTCGCGCTCGATTTGGTGTAACTATATCCCGCAAAGCTCTCACTTTGAAAAGGGCTGTTTGCGGCGTTCTCGTACTGGTCGCGCCAGCTTTTGATTTCTTCGGAAAGCTTTATAAATGCAGGCGGAACACTTAAAGCCCAAATAGCTCCCTCAAATGTTTCGTCCTGCAGATAAACGTTGCCATACTCGTAAACGCCGTCGTTAAAAACGCTGCCAACGATGCGGAAATATTGCCCATAAACAAGAAAAGGCAGCGCAATGCTGCCTTCCTTGACGGTAAAAGTGCCCAGATGTACGCCATTCGGCGCAACAAACCAGTTTCTACACTCTCGCATCAATTCTTCAAGCATTTCGCTGCCTCCTTATTACTTTTTGAACTTTGCCAGCACGACTTTGGCTTCATTGGTCAGCGCCGCAACGTAAAACTCGTCAGCGGTGATCTCGGTGGAGCGGTTACGCGGCTTGCGCTCGGTCTCCACGTTGATATTGCGCTTGCGGTAGATGGTCAGGGCGGGCACATCGTCCTCAGTCTCGCTGTCCTCGTTCAGCTTGACGATGGGGCAAGCGTAATAGGCGGTAGCAGCAGCCTTGACCTTATCGCCGACAATCAAAGCAGCAGCGCAATGCGGCTGGATGGTCGCCAGATGCTTTTTGGTGGAGGTTTCGGCGGTAGTATCAGCGACAATCTCAATGGTGCCGGTGCTGTTGTCCTTCTCATACTCGATAGAAGGAACCTTGCGGGATGCTACAACGCGGGTGTTGGCAATCTTGCCGATTTCGCCGGTGACAGCAACGCCAGCCTGATACTTGTCAGCGCTGATAAAGTCCGCATCCTTGCGCAGGGTAGCCATCTGCTTGGGGTTGATGAACATGACCTTGTCGCTGTTGATCTCCTCGTTGAACACGTCGATAGCGTCCACAACGCCGCTGTATTTGATAGCGGCGGCAGTGCCGTCATACACCAGCGTAGCGCCCTGCAGGGCTTCCATGCAGTCATTGTCGATTTTAGCAGCGATAGACAGCGCCAGCTGCGCATTGGCTTCGCCAACAGGGTTGCCGTAGCCGGACAGCACAGCTTCATCGGTCAGGCCGACGCCCTTCATGGCCTTTTTGATCTTGTACTTCTTGTCCTTGGTGCTCATCTTGTCGATGTCAACATCAACGCCCTCTGCAACGTCCTCCGCGTCACCAATGTAACCGTAAGACGGCACAGTAATGGTATCGCCGGGCACGCCAGCAAGGGTGTCATCCATTTTTGCAAAAGGTGCCACGCGGATTTTGTCAGGGATTTTGGCCGAAATCATATCGGCCATGACTTCCGGGTCAATCAGGTCTGCCAGTTTGGTCAAAATAGTATCTGCCATGTGTTAATCTCCTTTTTCGGTTCCATTGACCAGTGTGTTGTACTGGTCAGGGTCAGTTTTTTTGAGCTTCAAGCGGTCGGCATAGCCCATCTTTGCAAATGCTGCTGCATCAATAGAGCCTGCGCCTGCGCCGCTATTGCCTGCGGGCGGGTTCGGTGTGTTTGCGCCTTTGGTGCTGGTAGTAACGATGTAGTCGCCGTAAGATTCTTTCAGGCTGGTTTCCAGCTTGTCATAATCCTTGATAGCTCCTTTTTCGTCCAATTCCAGCTTGTCCAGCAGGCCATCGCCTTTGCAAAGTCTGGCAACAGACTGCAAGCGTTTGTCGGCAATGCCGACTTTTTTCAGGACGGTCTCCAATGCCTTTTCTTTGGCAGCGGTAGTCTTTTCGGCGGCCACGCTTGTTTTGTAATCCTCAAAAGCCTTGTGCTCGGATTCATACTTCTCTTTGTAACCGTCATCACCCTTGCCTTTCAGGTCGTCTAGTTCCTTTTGAACGCCGGGAAGTTTTTCCGCGTCGGCTTTATAGCGGTCAACGTCCGCTTTCAAACCGTTTACGGTGTCAGTGTGGGCTTCAATAATAGTGTCCTGCTGCTCTTCGGTCAGCCCCATACCTTTAAGCAGCTTGCGGGTAATTGCCATGTTGTTTTGCTCCTTTTCTTCGGTGCCGGTCCTTCGGCATTAGCATTTATTCAAAACAGCAGTTCTTCGCTGTTTTTGCGGATGAAAATAGCACCGGCCGCAAACGCGGCAGATGCTAGGAGAACTCTGGTTTTACGGTTTCACTTCAACGCTGGGCAGCAAATCTGTGTGAAAATACAGCTTGTAATGATACGGGTCTGTGTGCGTTCCTGTAATATCCTCGACAACATACATCGTGTAGCTGTTTAGGTAGATGTAATTTTTTCTGTAAGTGTCGGGGCCAATCTTCACAGTGCAGACAAGCTCATTGTTGGAATTGTTGGAGATAGACATATATCCCTCTGCTTCCATAATGACCTTGTCTGTTCTGGCGTTATATACTGTGATTTTTCGTTCACTTTCAAAGTAATCTGCCTGTTTGGAAATATTGGCATTTGCTTTGTCGGCTTCGGAACAGCCGCACAAAAGCAGCGCCGCAGCCATAATTGAAATTACAATATAAATGATTTTTTTCATTTGATTTCCTCCTAACAAAAAGAGCCGCTTGGATTACTCACCTTTTAGCGTTTGTTCAATAATTTTCTTGTACTGCGCGGCATGGTCTGCCACTGCAGGTTTGATATACGGCTTGGCGCGTTGTCCATGAACAAGGTGATAATTTCCCTTATGGTCTTTATATGTCCACGCTGTATGCCTACCGCCTTCGCCTTCATAATAAATGCCAGTGCCGCACTCCACATAAACCGCATACTCGTTGTTTGTGCCGATATAGGCGGTTTTTTCTTCGTCGCTGACAGTATGTGCAATGCTGTTTTGCAGATCGCCTGTGTCAGCGGGGCAAAGCTTTTTTGCATACCGCTCGCCAGCAAGCCCACAGGTTTCCAATGCCTTTAGGCAAGCGGATTCCATTGCAGCGAGGACTTCATCGCTGTGGTCTTCAAGTGTGATTTGCATTCTTCCACCCAGACCATTCCTTATATGTCATATCATCAACAAGCACCCATTCGCCGGTTTTTGGGTCTCTGGCGCGTCTTGAACCGCTTTCGATGCCATCCAGTGCGGGAACAAGCGTGCATCGGCAGTTATACACCAAATAGCCCGGTGCGCCTGCATCGCCGGGGAACATAATCTCATAGCCGTCTACTTTAAACGGCTTGTCATTGTCAACTGTCTGACCGTCCAGCATCGCATGCGCGTGTCTGGTGCGGTTGTCCAGCGTTGCAAGCCATTGTTTCCGCACGTGTATGCCCATCTTCTCGGCTGCTGTGTATGCGTCCATTCTTCCGGCGTTCTGCGCCCCTGTGACAGCCGTTCGCGCCGTTCTCACAGCGCTTGTGCGGTTCATATCGCGGATGCTTTTTTGCAAGTCATCTGCCAGCCGGTAAATGCTCTTTCCCTGCAAGATGCCGCTTGTCACGTTGGCAGTAATCTGCTGTTTGCCATACGCAAGATCTATACCGCGCTTCAGCGCCCTGTCTTTTGGATAATAGGGCATCAAATCCGGCTGTTCCATCGCCAGCCGCTTGACTGTCCGCTCATCAAACAGCGTAAAGTCCGCGCTGCTGCTGACTTGTTCAATGGTATACGCACTATAATTGCGGTTGAGCGTATAAATGCCAGGTGTGGCATCGTTTATATATGCTATTGCAACTTCGTTGGCGTTTGTATACCGTTCTGCCACTTTGTCGCGGAGTGCTATAAAGCGATTTCCGCGTCCAATCTGTGTAAGCCGCCATTGCTTGTATTGCTGCTCTGAAACCGTTCCGTTTTTGACCTTTTCCAGCATATCAGCATCGCGCTTCTCGAATTGCTTGAAATACGCGGTAATGGTTTCGCTCAACTCATCGGCAGCTTGCTTATATATCTTGGCGATGCGCTGTTCCAGCTTGGCAAGCTGCGCATCTGTCATTTTGTGAGCATAATCAGGTCTCGCCATCGCCGTTCAGTCCTTCTCCCGGCTGGTTCTTCGGTTCGTTAGGCTGCGGATTGTTAATCGTGCGGTCTAGCTCCTCTGCCGCCTTTCGCTTCATCAAGTCTTCAAACTGGTCTGCGTCGCCGAGAATGGTCAGCAGCTTTTTGGTGATGTATTCATCATCGTAGTATTCCGCACCCAGCATCACGGTCTGCGCTTCTTCCTGCTTGTTAATGATTTGATTCCGCGTGTAAGTTGGTTCATCATCAAGCCCAGCAATTGCCAGAATGCCCTTAATGCAGCGCGAGACCCAGCTCTCAAATTTGTCTGTTTTCAAATCCAGCGGGACATAGCTTGCCTTGATGGCCGTTGCCGTCTGGTTTCCAGCGCTTACGGCAGATGCGTCAAACGCCTGGAAATCCGTGTACAGCTTTTTGGTCAGCATGTCAATGGTGGCTTGCGTGCCCTGAAACGGCGCTTCAATACTTTGCGGTGTTGCTTTCGCTCCTTCGTCACCATCTGCATGGGCAACGTGGGTAGTTTTAAGCCGCTCCACAAACTTTGCATCGTCAATTTCATCCATGCCGCCGCAGTTCGTCAATACCCAATAGATGAGATTGCCCTCATCCACATTGTTTACCATATTGCTGCTGGCAAGGTCGAGCGCGTCAACGGTGTTTTTCCTGCCGCAAAGTTCGCTTCTTGCTTGTTCACCGTTTTTCAGCGGGATAATGGGAAATCCGGGATAATTCTCGCCGTCATAAATCTCTGTGCCGTCAATCTCCGAGTACCGCACTTTCAGCTTGTACGGCAGTTTCCCGTTCAAACTGCGCACTTCACCGTTGCGCGGCTTGATGTAGTTAGTGTAACCGTCCATCTCGTACAGAGTTGCCCGCAGCGGCTTGTCCGGGTCAATCTGCCAGAACCTGATTCCAGCTTTTAGCGCGCCGTCTTCTTCATCGTATAACGGCACAAACTGCTCCGGCGCGAACACCTGAATATGGTCAAGATTCCAGAATACAAAAGACTGCCCACCAATCAACGCATGGCGGGCAGCATCCATAATATCTTCATCAAACGTGGCGCCAAGTGCCTTTTTTGTGGCCTCACTGTTAAACGAAACGCCGTTGCCAAGCAGGTAAGAAACTTCCTGGTCTACAACAAATCCAAAAAACTTGCTGGCAATCTTGTGGTTTGCTGTGTACATATCGGGATGCGCTTTCCCTTCAAGGTCGTACACCATTTTTTCGTAGCGGTTGATTGTGGGATTTTCGCCCCAATAGTACAGCTTTGCGTCCAGCATGTCCCGCGTCTTTTTCTGGCCTTTAAAATCGTTGATTGTGTCAAACACAAACCCCATGCGGGAATGTTCATCTTCGCCGACCGCCACAAAGTCTTGATACGTTCTGATTTTCCCTCACCGCCTATCTGTAAATGCTTTGATACTTCATTGCCGTATTGTCTCCGGCTTTGTTCGCTGTGCTTTCCATCGCATAACGCACTGCGTCAATGTGATGGTTGTTCAAATCCGGGTAGCCTTCCAGCACTTCCCCCGTCTTGCTGTCTCGCTCGTACTCGTACTCGCTGAATTCCTTTGCTGTGTCCGGGCATCGTTCTGGATCAATGACAATCGCTTCCAGCATTTGCAACCATTTTGTGCCGTATCGAACCGATTTCGGCCCTTTACGGGCAGGGAATGTTTTCACGCCGTACTTGTTATAGTCGGCGATGGATTTTGGCTCGGCACTATCCGCGCAGACTTTGTCCTCGCGCGTCAGCCCTCTATCCAAAAGTAGCTGTGCAGTATCCCTGTTGCTGGTTCTGCGCCGTGTCAGTTCATCAAAGATGTACAGCGTTCTACGTGCCGCGTCATAGTGCATCGCATTGTACGCCCACGGGTCAGGGTACCAACCCCAGTCCACGCCGCGCTTGATGCGGTCAAAGCTGGCAATCTGTTCATCGGTTATTTTCTCAATGCGCAGATTCTCGAACACTGCCGTGCCACTGCCGACAACCTCGCCAAGATACTCATGCCGGTATGCTGTTTCGTTTGTGCGTTCCAAGTATTCCGCATCTGCCAGGAACCGCTCTCCGAGCCATTCTGCGGGCGTTGTTTTGTAGGTGGAATGATGTACCAGCTTGCCATCGCGGGCTTTCAGTGCGTAGCCGTTCGCCCAGTTCCGCGCCATTGCAGGCGGGTTGAAGCTCTTGAACGTGATGAACCAGTCACCGCCGCGCAAGCAGGACTGCTCCACGTTTCGGATTTGCTCTTCCCCGTCAAACTGGTCAAGCTCTTCAAACCACGCAATGCCGATGTAACCGAATGGCATCTTGATTGACTTTACTTTGCCTGGGTCGTCCATGCCAAAAAAAAGCACCTTTTGCCCTGTCGGCAAATAGGTGCATTCCATAGGGGAGACTGTGCAACGAAAACGGTCGTGCAAACCAAGCTCATTGATTGCCCATACAATCTGCGCATAAACGCTTGTGCGCAGTGTGTTGCCGACCTTGCGAAACACTGCTGCATGGCATTGCGGATGTGCTCTCAGCTGCAAAATGACTTCAACGCCAATAAAGCTTGACTTTGTGCTGCCACGTCCGCCTTTTGCCACAAACTCTTGAACTTTACCATCCTCAATGTCCCAAAACGGCTTATAAAATGCTGGCGAAATAATATCCTTGATATGTTTATTCTCTTGGCACATCATAAATAATATTCACCGTTCCCGCGCTCTCTTGCTTCGGTTTGTCATCCCATCCGAAATTTGCCCTCAAACTGAACTGTGCGCCGCCGGAGCCGTCTTTGTCGTACAATCTTTCTTCGGCGTACTGTTCGCAACGGGCCTTTGCACGCGTAATCGTGTCATTGAACTCTTGTTTGTTTTGATAATTCAAAAGCGCCTGCCTTGACGCAAAACCAAGTGCAAGCGCTAATCCTGTCACAGTAGGCGGCTTTTTATCGTCATAGATGATATAGCCGTTTTTATTTCGCATCGGTTCGCCGTTATCGTCTAAGAACGGCCTCCCTTTGCAGGCTTCAAAGTAGGCATCAATCTTTTCTTGCATTGCCTTTACACTTCTGTATTTGGGTGGTGCGCCCACCGGATTTTTTCTTGATGCCACTTTATCACCTCGCTTTACAACACAAAAAGCCAACACAATTTGTGTAGGCTTATATCCCCCAAAACCCCTTTGCGCCGGAGGAAAAGCGCGTTCCCGCCCTGTCGGTTTTTGCTGTGCCGACCTCACCCGTTGCGGGTAGCAAATCCGCAACGCTTTTTGATTCCCTGTATTGTCCGCACAGGGCTGGCGGGCGTCATTTGTATACCGCACAGTCCTGCGGTGTTCGGCGGTATTTATACCAGCGCCCCTATCCGCGGTTGAAGTTTGTTTTCGCACTTCACTGTGCTGGCAAAAGTTTTCAGGCTCTCACAGTCCTGTTGCGCCTCGCCATCGCGTCGCGCTCCGTATCGGCTTGCCGCTTTGCTTACAGCGTTTAGGTTATCTATCGCGTTTTGCCTGCGCCGGGCTTTCACCGGTTGGAGCGACCCAGCTTTCGCCAACAGCAGGATTTGAACCCGCAACTAAACCAGCAGCTATGCTGTCATGAGGCCCGGCTTTACCAGTTAAGCTATGTTGGCATATAAGGCTCATGCGCTCTGCCCTGCAAGTTTCTTTAGCGGGGCATATCGGCATGAACCTGTTTGGCTTGGCAATCCATAGCAATGTTTCAGCTAAAGTTGGCCGACTTCCACGGCAGAGAGCCACCCTGTATTGCA
>OHAY01002302.1_pt1 | contig 15470 bp, 17 predicted proteins | sample 1577191 | NCBI WGS metagenome assembly OHAY01 (sample SAMEA3541504, study PRJEB24748) | human gut metagenome | biome: human gut; feature: human-associated habitat; material: faeces | place: China | collected 2012 | reverse complement strand
AAATAACACCATTTTTTATACCGGATTTTTGATTCGAATTTTGAACACCCTACCTTACAGGGCGATATTCTTGACAAAGACAAAAATCTTCTTGACAAAACTTTGATAAATACTTAGATTGATGAAAACATTCTATGTCTCGCTGATTCTTTCCATCCTTCTTCTCGTAGGTGGATTTCTGAGTCCTCCATTAAGAATCATCGACAGCAGTGTCCTTTCCGCCGTAGGACTCCTCTTCGCATTCGCCACTCTTGCCCAGCTTCCCCAAATGCTTGCAGCCATTGCCCAGGGTCGCACCTTCCGCCTCACCAAGGGCGACTTGACAGCAGAGGTGACAAGCAACTCTGGTGAAACGTGACAGGAAAATCTAATACAATCAGGCTCGCTCCATAAGGGGTGAGCCTGATTTTATTGTTGTCATTTTTGTCAAAGTCATTTTTGTCATTTTCGAGTTTTGATGATCTTCGCAAGATTTAGTCATTAGTCATTTTTGTCAAAGTCATTTTCGACTTTTAAAGTGGGCTCATAACTCAACTTTCGCAAGTTTTGCCCCACACGCCCTTGTTGATTGTCATAATGACCAGGGCGATGCCCTGGGTTAAGAGCTTTTGGACCTTCAGCCCGTACTTGAACCATTTTGCGAAACTTCAGTTACAACTTGTTTCCTTTGATTTTCTTTTCTTAGAACTTCTTTCCGAAAGCGATATTGCAGAAAGTTTTCAGCAATATCTTGGCGTCAAACCACCACGACCGATGCTCCAGATAGTAAAGGTCGAGTTCCAGACGTCGCAGCATCTTCTCCATCGTATCCGTATAGCCATTATACAGTGTGGCATAGGAAGTGACGCCTGGACGAATCTGATACAGGAACTGGTATCGTGAATCGTGCTCCATGATCTGGTCGATATAGAACTTCCTCTCCGGTCTCGGACCGATGAACGCCATATCCCCTTTGAACACATTCCACAGCTGAGGCAATTCATCGAGGTGATGGTCACGCAGGAAATGACCTATCTTGGTCATTCGATTGTCTTTCTTATGACCAAAGAGTTGTGGTCCATTTTTCTCAGCATCCACTCTCATAGACCGGAATTTGTAAATATAAAAAGGTCTACCGAATCGTCCTATGCGTTCTTGTTTAAAGATTGCAGGGCCACCATCTTCTCTTCTTACTAAGAAATAGCATATAACAAAAAGAGGCGAAAAAACTACAAGGCTTATTCCTGCAAGGAAAAAGTCACCCACTCGTTTTACATTGCGTTCGAACTCGTTCATTCCATCAGAAATAAACCGAGGATTATCTACTTCTTTATTCATCTTGATATAAGATGGTATTTCAGGTAAGTCTTCTGAGTTTTTAATTATGTTAATAGCGTTTGAAAACATAGTTTCTGTTTCTTTATTATTTATTATCAAAACGGCATAGTTTTCTTTTTATTGTATCTTTCTTAAAGTTTTTGGCTCCTTTTATGTTTTGCAGTACTGGAATAAAAATAAATCCACAGATTGTGCTCATCACAAAGGCACCTATGACAGGGAGGATATAGTGTATCATTGTTGTTCTATTTCTTTGTTATTCCGTTTTGGATTGTGTGTATTTACTTTTCTTTATATATATAACCCCTAACTTTAACAATTATTGCATAGTAATCAAAAAAATGATTTTTTTGTTGTAAGTATGTATAAAATGTTTCCTCTTTGTTGGTCCAATGAGCATGGTTCATCATACTTTAGTTCTGCCATGGTGCGAAAAGATGCGCATAAGCGAACGATTAATTTCTGATGTTTTCATTAAAAATATTTGGATGGTATTGAAAAAAATGTGTATTTTTGTGGACTATATATAAATAATGATCACGCGGGGATAAAACAAAAGAATCAAAACGATGAAGCAAAATAGGAAATTGCCTTTGGGCATACAGGACTTTGAAGAGATGCGTAGGGGTGATTATCTCTATGTAGATAAGACAGATATTGTATGGCAGCTGGCTAATGGTGACAAGTACAATTTTTTAAGCCGTCCCCGTCGTTTTGGTAAATCCCTGTTATGTTCTACCCTAAAGTGCTATTTTGAAGGAAGAAAAGAGCTCTTTGAAGGGTTGAAAATTATGCAGGTTGAGGATGATTGGGTTAAACGTCCCGTCATTTATTTAAGTATGAGTTTGGGTGGTTCTTCTGCACAGGAACTTAGGGAATACTTGCATAATGTATTGTCTTCCTACGAGAAGATTTATGGAAAGAATCCTGATGAGCGTTCGTTGGGAAAACGCCTTAATGGCATTATTCAGAGAGCTTACGAGCAGTTTGGGGTAAAGATAGCCGTTATTGTTGATGAGTATGATGTGCCTTTGCAGCATACTTATGAAACTAATCAGCATGATGAATGTAGGGAAATCTATCGCAATTTCTTTACTGGGCTAAAAGATTATGGTTATTGCATCAAATGCGTTTTTATCACAGGCATCACAAAGTTTACTCAGATTAGCCTGTTTAGTATGCTCAATACTCTGACAAATGTAAGCTTTGATGAACAATATTCTGCGATTTGTGGATTGACACATGATGAATTGGTTCAGTATTATTCTGAGGAAATTTCTAAGTTGGCCTCACGCTATGACATGGATGTATCGCAAGTACTTTCAGAACTTAAAGCCACTTATGATGGCTATCACTTTTCACGAAAATTACAGAATGTCTATAACCCCTTTAGCGTGTTGAATGCGCTTAGTCGCTCACAGCTAAATTCTTACTGGATAGCAACTGGCTCCAATGAAATTCTTAATAATCTTTCCAAGAAATATGTGGATGAAATACCCTCACTCGATGGTTGTCTCATAGATGCTGACTATCTGGAGATGAGTGATGTCAATATGGAAGAGCCGAAACTCTTTCTCTATCAATCTGGCTATCTTACCATCAAGGCTGTAAGAGGAGATTATTATATCTTAGGTTATCCTAATAAGGAAGTAAAGAAAGCCATGTTTGAAATGGTTTTACCCATGATGACAAATAAATCTTCTTCAGAAGTAAATACTCTCATTCAAAAGTTAAAATTGAACTTGTGTATTGGAAATGTAGATGAAGCCATGCTTTGTCTTAAAGGTTTGGTTGCAGGTACTCCTTATAGTATTCAAAAGAGAGAACAATTTGTTTTTGAGGAGCATTTCCGATTTATCTTAAAGAATATATTTTACTTGTGCGGCTTTGATGCTAAGGAGGAAATTGAAATGGCATCAGGCAGAATAGATTTGATAGCCGAGAATGATTTCTATGTCTATGTCATGGAATTAAAAATGGATGATAATGGCGGTATTAATGCAGCTGTTAATCAGATGAAGTCGCGTCATTATGCTGATATTTATGCAGCAAGTGAAAAGAAAATCATTAGTATCGCTCTTGAATTTTCTAAGGAGAGTAGGGGACTGAAAGAATGGCTGGTAGTGGAATAGCACAGCATTGTATTGTCAATAGCAAAAGCCGTACACAAGAACAGCACACTGTCTGATAAGCTGACAGCCAGCTGTCCTTCGAAAGCCTATAGGCTGTCTTTCGAAAACCAGTGTTTAAATGCTAAGTTGCTTACTTATGCTTTTGCTGATTATATCATGTTGTCTTTCAGCTCTTAAGAATCACCTTATAAAGTAATGTAAATGAAGTGTATATATTATTACAAATCTATTTTTTTTGTAAAACTACTATGTTTCTTAAGATATTTATAGCTGTCAATCTTTCTTCTTATGATTTTTTTGAAATATGATGGTATGAAACCTAATAAGAAAGTAGTATAGGCTTTTATTGGATTATAATCTAATATTTCCTGATATACTGCTAAGTTATATTTTATCATTGAAAATTTATTGCTCGATAAGGATTCGCTTCTCAGATAATAGTAGGCAAGTGGTTCCTCTGTATAGGCATAGCAATCCTTACATGCTTTTATTATTTGTAGGAATAAAGCCCAATCTTCACTTTTGTATAGTTTTGGCATGAAGTATTTCTTACCTAATCTTTTTATATCATATATCGCAGTAGTGCAGCCAATCTTATTATCATATTTCATTTGATTTAATGTAATGTGCTTAGGAGGGATGTTTATGCCAACGATATTGTTGTTAATATCACAGATACAGTAGGCACTGCAGCATAGTGCGCAATTCTTTTTCTCCATTAAATCAATTTGTTTTTCGATTTTTTCGGGATGCCATCTGTCGTCACTGTCACAAAAGGCAATATATCGCCCAGTGGCTTTTTCAATAGCAATGTTACGGGCATAACTTGGACCATGATTACTTTTCAGATAGGTAACATTGACTCGACAATCTTTCTGAGAAAAATCGTTTAGAATTCTTTTTGTTTCCTCGTCTGATGAGCAATCATCTACAATGAGCAATTCTATATTAGAATATGTTTGGTTCAGTACGCTATTGATGCTACCAAATAGTAATTTGCCAGTATTATATGTAGGCATAATTACAGAAACGATATTATTTGCCATTTTTATTATTTTAATTGCAAAGGTACTATAAAAATATTATTAAATGTTATTTTTGGTTCAAAAAAAACATAAAATATGCTTTTTCGTTTTTTTTATGTTACCTTTGTATAAAAAAATATGAAAGCTAACTGTATTAAGCTATTTTTATTGCTTTTATGTGGATTATTACATAGACCTGATGCAGCTCTGCTTTGAGCAGCTTGCCGGCAATCAGGTACGTTTTCTCAAGATATCAGGCAAGTGCGTCCGTATGGACAGTAAGCTTTCGGCAGCAATATCGCTCGCCAGTCTCGCTATGAACTGATACATACAACTCTGGTCAAGTTCCTCAAGACATGCATGCTTACCCATCTCTCCCCAGAGCAGGAAGAACGGGCAAAGGAATACATGAAAGAGGATTCCTCCAAGACAGTTTACCGCTCTGACTCTGATACGCTTCAGAGCAATCTTGCCAGAATTGGTAATTGCTATGTTTCACTCAGAACGAACACACTGGTCATGCTAGATTCAAAATATGCCCCTTTTTAAAGTGGGCTCAGTTATTATGAATTGGCTTTTATTAAAACAATTTATTTGTTATTTTTATAGAATATACCTTTAAACATTTGTTTTGTCGCTGATATGGCAGACAAGTTCTCATTGTAAACGCGATACTTTTTCACAGCAGTATATAAAGCATAAGCCATTGCCAGTGGTGTGCCAAGGATGCGCTTTATAGCCCATCCGTGCCAAAAGAAATATTTATTGTCATATCCAGAGAACCATTGCGATTCGGATCCAGCCAGTAGTGTGGCTATCGTTTTTGGTACAAAAGTAATGCGTAAACCTTTGCGAAGACAGGTGAACAAGAACCTACACTCTTCTCCTGCTCCATGACCAGTACCAGACCCCATTTCCTCATCAAAGGAAATATTGCTCTCTATTATTTTTGCACGCCTAAAGGCTATCTGATAGCTAGCCGTGCGCATAGCTTGAATGTATCCCACATTTTTTGTATGTGAAGGACATTTTGTATTCCAGTTGTAAAGCTTAAAAATCAAGATGTCACTTTTAGGATTTTCTCTAAAAGTATTCTCTATAATCTTGTCTACATCATCCACAAATATCTCATCGTCGTCAGAGATAAGACAATAGTCGCATGAAGCTGCATTCAATGCCATGTTTCTACTTCTTGATAATCCCCGTTTGGTTGAGTCAATCCACTTGATCTTACATGTATTGTCTTTGCCATCAACGGAAATAACTCGTTTATCGTCTTTGTCGCATTGATTTACAATCGTGGCATTGCATTTTATGTTCGACCGTTTAATTATATCGTCTGTCTGATGCATACATGACAATAAAATCTCCAATTTGTCTTTCATAAGTTTCTCTTGTTGTTAGTTGAATAAACTTTATTTATTATCTTTGATTGTTTAAGGAAATAGCAAAAAGTCTGCTTATTTATAGTTCTTTTGTTTCTCCTTTATATATAACTTTAGTTCTTCAAGCATGTTCAGGAGTGTTCTGTTATTTTTGCCAAGCATTATGCGCAGACGTTCTCTTAAAATCAGTAAGTTGATGCAGCGCAGACGATTTTTAAGAGTTTTATCCTCATTGTAACCTTTCTTTTGATTTTGAATTACTGCCACATCAATAAGCGTCTTTTCATATTTTATGTCTGGTTGACGTTCTTTAGTGAGGTGCAGATATCTTAGACTCTTGTCATATTTCATCTTACAATCTTTGAAACGATGCATCAGACGATAATGAATGTCATCTTCCTCGCCATAGAGGAACACGCTTTCATCGAAAAGGCCGACCGCTTCAAACATGGCCTTGTTTATAAAGAAACACGATCCTGAAAAATGCATATATTTTGCTATGTAGAAATCAAGACGTGTACACAAGGCAGAGAGTATGGTTGAGAGATAGCCGTTCATTCTATAGGTGCATGTAAATGAATTGTTGCTAGGTTCTTCAAGCGTGAGCCACTGTTTCATGCCGAGTATGCACATGTTTTTGTTCTTAGAAAAGAGGTTTATTGCTTTTCTGAATATTGGGCACACAAGTCTCACATCTGGATTCATGATAAGCACTACTGGTGCTGAACATTGTCTTATACCCACGTTGTTGCCCTGACCGTATCCACCATTACTGCTGTTCTTTATCAGTACAATATCTTCTCCCCACAATGTCTTAAGTTTATTAAACATTGTGTCGCAATCAGTGCTATTGTTGTCCACAATGATAACTTCCAATTCTTTGATAGGAATGTCACAATGTGAATATATGGTATCAAGGCATTCATAGATGTCCTTCTCTGAATTGTATGTAACAATGATAATTGATAATTTCTTCATTTCTGTATCTAAATCTTTTATTTTTATTAAAAACTTATTCTCTTATATTTTTAATTATATTAAAGGGATGATTATATCGTTTTTGTTCAATTGTAATATAAACTATGGCATATTTTTTTTCTATCTGGGCACCAATGCATAAATCCTCTTTTTCTATAGCCTGTTGTAGTGTGCGATTTACAACAGGCATAAAGTTCTGGTGACTTTTGAGGTATAATAAATGAGCATATTGTACCAAGTAAAGTTGCTATTTTTATATTATTGTTTTCATTGATGCTACAGATGCTTTTGCTTTTGTAATGTTTATTTTATTTACCAAAGCAAATGCTTCAACATCAGATGTTGGAATTTAATAGTTGCGCTATCTTTTGTTCTGTTTTCTTTTCCAAGAGAAGACGCTGGATAATGAATGGCGCCATTGTGATTTGGCGTGCCAAGCGTCGAGATAAAACTATACTCAACAGGTGGCAAAAGCCAAAACGTATGAAGAGCAGTATGCCGTGAATTGAATTGTAGCTTCTAACCAATGTGCATAACTGGTTGGCAAAAGTAAAATCAATGCCGTTTGTCATTATGTTGTTGAACAAATATAGCACACCTTTATACAGGTGTCTGTCATACTTATGACCGTGAACTCTCTGTATCGTACAGTATAGTTTGTCTATAGAGTGAAGATGGCTTTCGAAATGTTCTTTGGTGATTATGCCTGACGAAACGGAAGCACCTTGTTGGTTTATTCTGTAGCCATAGTCTGGTTTTGCTTCCATATAATCATATTTCATGCCTGCAAGTATTGCTTGCACGTTGAAATCACAGTCTTGCAACGATTTTAGTTTCTCGTCCCATCTGACATTATAGCTACGGAGAGATGCTGTACGATAGATGTTGTTAACCACAACAAAAGGAAGCAACCGCTGGCAGAAGAACTGCAAGTCATCATCATGTACTTTGTGACCATATACGTATTTTGTGTCCTTGAAGTGTGGTTTCTCATTATAGTAAGTGAACGAAGGAAATACCAGGAAATCTATGTCGTTGCGATTGTCTATGGCATTAACTCTGGTGGCAAGACACTGAGGGGTGATAATGTCATCTGAGTCAAAAAAAACAATAAATTCACCTTGTGCCTTGTCTAAACCTATGTTTCTGCATTTAGTTGCACCCTTGGGCAATTCTGTTCTTTGTATAAGTTTTATCCTGTTGTCGCGTTTCTGGTATTCTTTTAGCATATTGAGAGTTTCTTCTTCAGAACCGTCGTCTACAGCTAACACTTCATAGTCGGCAAAATCGTTAGCCAATATGCTGTCAAGCATAACGGCAACAAGGCTACTGCGGTTGAATACCGGCATTACGATAGATAGTTTTGTGGTATTTGTGTTCATTTTTCTTTTTCTATTTCTATATTGTTCAATACTAAGTTTTGATGTCCTATATATGCAAAAGCATACAGAGGTATGAAATAATAGAATGACAAAGGGGTTGCTCTGACCCAAAAAGAAGCCACTCCGATGATAAACATAGATATCACGGCTCTTCTGTCATTACTGCTATATACTGCTGCTATATAGAAGAATATGGTAAGCATCAGCACAATTATGCCATTGTCGTAGATATATACTCTGTATCCTGCATTGCCCCAACCAAATTCTGCCAGCTCGAAATCACGTCCAAAGAGAATGTCGTCAGACTTTATGTAGTCATTAAATACTGCCTCAAACGTATCTGTGACGCGATTGTCTCCTGCAAGCTTGCCGTCATCAATTTCCAGGCGTTCAATGATAAGTGTGTTGAGCATATTGTCACCGTCATTGTAGAATTTCGCAACAATGGCAGTTGATGTCAAAATGCCTACTACCAAGAGAATCTTTGGCAATATACGTTTGCGCTTTAGCCATGCATTGATGAATAATACTATAGCCATCAGTACAAAGGCAGCCAAAGAGAAAGATATCAATGTAGCTATGAGTAAAACCACATTATACCATTTCTTCCATTTCCCCAACTGTGTAAGCAGTAAAAGCACCGAGGCTGTTCCAAGGTGGCCTGGTTCCATGAATACAGACTGGAAGCGTGGTAGCAATACAAAAAACGTACGGTCGTCGATGAGAAAGAAATAATAATTGGTAAACGAATACATCAATGTTTCATGGGCGATAGGAGATGAAGGAAGCGGAAACCCCAGAACATATAGGACAAAGAAGAATATTGATACCGAGAGCAGCGTTCCCATAACCATGCACAGAAATTTTATAAGTCGTTTTAGCTCGTCTATGCTGACCATGAAGAGCGACAGAAATATTATCATATAGAAAACGAGGGCTATATAGGCATTTACATTTCTTCCGTTTACTATACATATCATTATGTTGAGAACTAAATACGACAGGATAGGTATATGAAAATCTGTGCGTTTAAAAATTGGACAGCTGAGGTTGCGTGAGATAAGCATCGACATTGCAATGAGAACAGCTGACAATATGAAGAATACTTTCTCAATCTTCCATATAAACCAAGGCATTAAGGTTCCCCAATATGAAATTAGAATGCCAAGATAAAAAAACATCCGTGCAATGTTTTTCTTTTCTATTGTGAAGAAATTAATCTTCTTTATTGTAAATAGTGACGATATTGTCATACTGTGCTTATTTCTTTGTTGTTATGTGTTTGAGAATCTGTCGCTCATCGCTTGTGAAAACGAATAACCAAATGAATATCATGCCGGCAAATGCTGCCACAACCATGTTTACAATGTATGATAGTGGGTATGTCATTTGGTGTAACGACCAGGAAATACAAGTCATAAACAGGATGAGGGGAACTATCTTTCCAAAAACATGAGACACGAATTTGGCGATGTCTAAATTGGCACTGTTGTGCAAGAATGGAATACGCATAAGTGCAACAACAGTCTCAATGACAATAAAGATATACATTATTGCCTCTATGCTGTAGCTGCATTTTAGCATAAGATAGGCTATCGGCAAATAAGCTATCTTGGGAGTATACATGATCAGTGTATATTTCTTGATGTTGCCCATTGCTTGATTGGCAGAGTTTAGACCATATGTGCATTGATCAATAAGAAAGCATGCCAAGAGACAACGGCAGAAGAATGCCGTGTTTGTAGGAACATCTTTGAGCCATATCAATAGTAAAGAGTCAAGTTCGACTATCAAGGGAATAAACAGAGTTGCCATCATTGCAACAACATATTTACATTCCTTTTCTGCTATACGTAGCATACGTTCGTGATCGTTGGCTCCTTCTGACTTCATCAGTATAGGGTTCATGGCATTGATAACCGAGGACGACACAAACGAGACGGCTCCATACATCTGCAGGGCTATTCCGTAAGAAGCATTAATAAGCGTGCCGAAGAAACGGTTAAGTAATATTGACAATCCCTGTGTTCGTATTACTACAGCTCCCATACCGTAGGTAGTCCACTTGGTGAAATTTGCCAATTCTGCAATCACTTGCTTGTCGAAGTCGGCAATAATCCTTGAAGGACGACATTCCCTGTAACGCAACACCGCAAAACACGAATAAGCGAAAAATTCAAAAAGATAGATGAACAGCAAGATTATCGTATAGGTGACGAGCTTGTCTGAACGTAATTGCAAGAGCACTATTGCCAATGCTAGTTTGAATACTCCGTCCATTATTTCCACAATGGATATGTAGACGATATTCTCGTGAGATATTAGTGCAGCCTTAAACGGTGCTGACAAAAAAGTGAGAAAGAGTATCCCTAACATCAACAAGTATACATCGGCAGCTGCATTTCGGCGTATGTCGGGGATGTTGAAGAATGATGTACAGAGATAATCTTGGAACAAGAAAAGAAGCAACGGCAACAACAAGCCTACTGCCAGATGAATTAGCAGGCTGTTGGAAAAATACTTGCATTGTGCATTGATATCTTGTTGACCTTGCGAAAAAGACAGATGGCGTTGTGTGGTTATTACCATAGCATTGATAATAAATCCCAGCATGGCAATGGTGCCAGCAACGAGAGAGTATATACCATAGTCTGATTGTCCTAGGGCGGACAATACCAGACGTACAGTATATAACGATAGGCATGTGGTTGTTATTGCCTTGATATATTGTGATAATGTGTTTACAAAAACTGTTTTATGAGTCTCCATGTGTATGGATTTTGTTGTATATGAAGAAGCCTGTCAAGTATGGCTCCATGAAAATGTCAGAGACGTCCATCGATAATCTTTCGGTCAAGCACACCTTTGACATCATATATGATACCTTTAGCATTGAGCGATGAACGTAAGTTGAGATTTAGAAATTGTTTGTGGCTTACTGCCAGTATTATCACATCAAAGTCTTTGTCCTTAGGCATTTCGTTGGTGATGTCAAGACCATATGCTCGGTTTACGTTAGTCTTGTTGGCCCAAGGGTCGTAAATGGTTATGTTGCTGGTATACTCACTTAAAGTATGGTAGATGTCTACAACTTTTGTGTTTCGGATGTCAGGACAATTTTCTTTGAATGTAATGCCAAGGACAAGTATTTTGGAATCTTTTACAAGTATACCTTTCTTGTTCATAAGCTTTATCACTTGCCAACCAACATAGTCACCCATTCCGTCGTTTAACTGTCTGGCATTAGCCATCATTCTTGGCATAACGCCATATACTTGTGCTTTCTGTATCAGGTAATATGGATCTACAGAAATACAGTGTCCACCTACCAATCCCGGCTGCATTTTTATGAAATTCCATTTGCTAGCTGCTGCTTCCAATACATCATGGGTGTCAATATCCATGGCATTGAATATCTTTGCAAGTTCATTCATAAAAGCGATATTTACGTCGCGTTGAGAGTTTTCTATGATTTTTGATGCCTCTGCAACCTTAATTGACGAAGCTTTGTGGGTGCCGTTAATAAGAACAGAATTATATATTGCATCTACATAATCTGCAATTTCGGGAGTAGAGCCACTTGTCACCTTTTTGATTTTCTCAACAGTATGCTCTTTGTCACCAGGGTTTATTCGTTCTGGACTATATCCAGCAAAAAAGTCGGTATTGAAAACAAGTCCTGAAACCTTTTCAACAACTGGTAAACATTCCTCTTCGGTAACACCTGGATAGACTGTAGATTCGTATACAACAACATCTCCTTTCGAAATGACCTTGCCGACAGTCTCGCTTGCTCCTATCAGCGGTTTGAGATCTGGATGGTTATATACGTCTACTGGAGTAGGCACTGCTACTATATAAAAATTGCAATCTCTTATGTCGTCAAGATTACTTGTGCAAGTAAAACCATTGGATATGGCTTCACTTAACAAATTGTCGCATACTTCGAGAGTGTCATCATGTCCTTCCATTAGTCTGTTGACACGGTTATTGTTCATGTCGTAACCAATAGTAGGGTATTTTGTCGAGAAAAGTCTTGCCAATGGTAATCCAACATATCCCAGGCCGATAACAGCGATTTTTGTTTCCTTAATCTGTTTCATAACTATATTTTAAATAAATCTTTTAAATCTTCTTTTGTAATATATAGTGTTGTTATAATAAATGCTAAAAAAAGCATGCTAATCACAAATATCATGCGCTTAGGACCTGTTGGCTTTATTGGCACAGCTGCTCCCTTGACAATTGTAAAAGCTGGCGTACGTTCTTGTACTTTAGCCTTAGCTGCCTGATATTGAGTCGTCATGGCAGTATAAGCATTGTATTTCAACTGCATGTCGTTTTCCAAGTCTTCTTGTTTGGCTCTCATACTGGTAAGAATCACATCAGTATTGGCATCTGCATAGGAGCCATAGAGCTGACGTGACTTCTCGTAATCGCTTTTTGCCTCAGAAGTAAGAGTCTTGTAATATTGTTCATCTACACGTGCTTTGCTTGTTCGATAGTTGGTAATGAATATCTGAAGACGCTCTTTTACAGAATCTGCAAGGGTTTTGCAAATTAGAGGGTCTTGTGCTTCTGTAGAGATGGTGATGACTGCAGTTTTCTTATCGATACTGATAGAAATGTCTTTTCTGATAGCAGATGCTACATCGTCCTGTTTTTTAGAAAGCATGTAAGGGTTCATCTGTGCTTTACCCTTTGTTCTTGTTTCTTTCTCTTCAAATAGTTTTTTGATTCCTCCAAAACACTTAGTCCAAAATGGATAATCTTGGTGCTTAGTGAGATAATCGTAATAGCTGCATTTTACACTTCCGTCTTCTGTTGCTACCTTAATATTGAATAAGCCAACAACAAAGCCATTATCTTCCATCAGGTCAGGGTATAGCATAGGATTGATAGCATCAGAAGTCTCCATATTCCCTATGTCTATACCAAATGAAGAGGCCAAAGAGCCTATAGTACCACCAAGGCTTGAGTTATTACTTAACTCTGGTGCAAGGCTAAGGTTGGATGAGTAAGTACGTGGTATGCAAAGGATATAAGCGCATGATAATATAAACACTATAGGTAAAACGATATAGTAAATTTTCCTTTTTGCCCATATTTTGCTAAAAATGACCCTGAGGTCAATTATTTCCATTTCTTTTTTTTCCATCTTATGTTTTTTTTTGTGTCAAAAACAATATTATAATGTCTATTAATATAATGTTTTTTATTACTAACTTATCCTATTTTCTAACCATAGACGTAAGCTATTATATTATATAATTTACAGTCTCATTTACAGTCTCATTTACAGTCTCATTTACAGTTTCTTTCCTTTTTTACGGTACATTGCTGATAAGTCGTTGAGATCCAAGCTATGCAATGTCTGAAACTGTTCTATCAAGAAGTCGTAATACATCTTGCGGATTGTGTTGTTGGGATTTGCTGTGATTAGAATCTTGGCTTCCCTTTTTTGAAGATCTCTACATTTATGCGATAGCCATATCCGGAAGGCTCGTCGCGTTCGGTGTTGGCTAATGATTTTTGGAGATATTCAATTGCTTGTTCTATTACGCCTCTTCTTGTAGCACCGTGAAGACCGCAAGAAGCAACTGGTTGGTCGTTGCCCATCAGCTCCATCTGTGCTTGTATTAATGTATGTAAATCCATAATCTTGTCTTTATTTTGTTTTGATTCTGATATTTTATATTTCTCCTATCTCTGTCGCATTACCTTGCTGGAATATGAGGTGTTATCTCTATCATTATTTATTGATAATTTCCCAAATTCCATTTTTATCTGAACCTTTTCTGTGTATAAATCCATAGTCTTGTAATTTCTTGATAATCCTGGCAATCGTAGCCCTTGACAATTTAGTGATTTGAATAAGTGCTTGATATGTAACACTATTGTCTTTTTGTATCAAATCTAATACTATTGCCTCATACTCGCTGATTTTTACAGTCTCATTTACAGTCTCATTTACAGTCTCATTTACAGTCTCATTTGTCTTTTGGCATCCTCTTGGTAAGACAACAAGCACACTCCTTCGTTTGAGGTGTCATGCTCTTACTTCGTCATATTGGCGATGGTAGCTATCATAGCGGCGATGCTCGACATGCTGGAACCAAGGCTCATAGTCTCAGCAACACTCATCTTGCGCTTCAGCTTGGATGGGACAATGATTTCGCAACCTGGCTGGATGCGGGCGCCATGACTTACCTTTGCCACCTTACCATTCATGTAGATGACGTATGCCTTGCTCTTGACTGCATCTGAGGCGAAGCCACCGGCCTCGTCTATGTAATAGCTTGCTCGTTTGCCCTTGACGTATGCCACAGTGTTGGCGAACATAACAGCTCCATTGATCTTCACGGTTCCGTCGTACTGTGGTACGATGAGGCGGTCGCCCTCACGCAATACCAAGTCTTCATCAGAGCCTGGATTCTTGAGTGCTTCTGCCAAGTCGATTCCTACTGGGTATTCGTCTAAAATATTGAACTTCTCGAGTTCTGCATTCTTGGCATTTTCGGCTGACTGCTGTATGGCGGAGCCGTTATTGCTGCTCGCTGCCAACTGAAGGAGGTTCTTCTGCTGGTTTTCGCGTTCCTTTTTATAGATAGCGTACATCAGGTCGCGTTCTGTATGGTTGGTGCGACGAAGAAGACGGGCTCCCTTGATGTAGGCATGGTCGGTAGCACCGCCTGCCATGTGATACAGGTCGCTCAGACGTGAAGGGCGCTTGGTCATGGTGTAGGCACCTTGGAACACAACCTCTCCTTCGATACTTACATTTTGCTGTTCTGTATAACTTGGATTTTTGCGGACAAAGACTTCATCGAATGGCATCAGGGTAAAGCCTGGTGTGCCGTCGATAACGAAACCGTCCTTCAAGGTGAGTTCGAAACTCTTGGCAATGATGCTGTCAGGACGCAATGCCTTCGGATTGTTGACTCGACGGCTTACGTTGACTTTCACTACAGATGCCTTGTCGGTGAGTCCGCCTGCCTGAAGAACGAAGTCCTCGATGGTCTCATTGTCGGCATACTTGTATGTGCCAGGATAGTTTACTTCGCCTCGGATTGTGATGGTGCGTTCTATCATCTTGTCCTGACGGGTAGGGATGAAGAGCACATCATTCTCCTTCAATGGGATGTCGGCCACCTTACCACTCATGATGCCTGCAATATCGACGCTGATTACCTCCAAAGAGCGGTCGGTCTTCATGCGATGCATTACGGCACGGGCTGTAAATGCTTCCTC
>OHAY01002290.1_pt1 | contig 15533 bp, 12 predicted proteins | sample 1577191 | NCBI WGS metagenome assembly OHAY01 (sample SAMEA3541504, study PRJEB24748) | human gut metagenome | biome: human gut; feature: human-associated habitat; material: faeces | place: China | collected 2012 | reverse complement strand
CTGTCCCGGCCCGTATTGCCGGCTGTAAGGAAATCGTGCTTTGTACGCCTCCGGGCAGGGATGGAAAGGTACACCCCGCCATCCTGTTTGCCGCGGAAACGGCAGGCGTCAGCAAGATATTCAAGGCAGGAGGTATCCAGGCCATAGCGGCGATGGCCTACGGAACGGAATCGGTTCCGAAGGTCTATAAGATATTCGGTCCCGGTAACCAGTATGTCATGGCTGCCAAGCAGCATGTGAGTCTCGGCAACGTGGCCATAGACATGCCTGCCGGACCGTCTGAGGTGTGCGTCATAGCCGACGACACAAGCAACCCCCGCTACGTTGCCGCCGACCTTCTGTCTCAAGCCGAGCATGGGGTCGACTCGCAGGTGCTCCTCATCTCCACATCTGAACCCATGCTCTACGCCGTGCAGAAAGAGGTCGAGACGCAGCTTCAGGCGCTTCCACGCAAAGAGATTGCAGCCAAAAGCTTGGAAAACAGCAAGCTTGTGCTCGTCCGCGATGCCGATGAAGCCATGGATCTTAGCAACGCCTATGCCCCAGAACATCTCATCATAGCTACAGACCATTATGAAGCTCTTGAGTCAAAGGTTGTGAATGCGGGTAGCGTATTCCTCGGCAAGTATGCCTGTGAGAGTGCGGGCGACTATGCCAGCGGCACCAACCACACGCTTCCAACACACGGCTATGCCGATGCCTACAGCGGCGTAAACCTCGACAGCTTCATGCGCAAGATAACGTTCCAGCATCTTGACGAGCAGGGCATTCGCTCCATTGGCCATGCCGTGGAGGTGATGGCTGAGAACGAACAGCTCTTCGCCCACAAGAACGCCATGACCTTGCGCTGCAACGATGTTGCCAACAACCAATAGACACATCCCTCATTCACCAACCCTTTATTTTTTATATGAAACCATTAACAGAACTTCTGCGCCCCAACATCCGGCACTTAGAGCCTTACAGCTGTGCCCGTAACGACTATAGCGGACGCGCTGCGCGTGTGTTTCTCGATGCAAACGAAAACCCATACAACGCCCCGCTAAACCGCTATCCAGACCCCCTGCAGGTTGACCTGAAGAAGGTCATAGCACGCATTAAAGGCGTGAAAGAAGAGCAGATCTGCCTCGGCAACGGCAGCGACGAGACCATAGACCTTGCCTATCGTTGCTTCTGCCAGCCTGGCGTCGACAACGTGGTGGCCATAGAACCCACATATGGCATGTATAAGGTGTGTGCTGCCATCAACGACATCGAGTATCGTCCTGTTACGCTCAACAACCGTTTCGACATCGAAGCCGACCGCATTTTGGAGACGTGCGACGAGCACACCAAGCTCATCTGGATCTGCACGCCCAACAACCCCACGGGAAACGACCTGAACCATGATGAGATTGAAAAAATATTGGACACATTCCAAGGCATAGTGGTGGTTGACGAGGCTTACTCCGACTTCACCCATCGTCGCGCCTTCCGCTACGAGCTTTCAGACCATCCCAACATGATTGTGCTCAACACCATGAGCAAGGCATGGGCGCTGGCTGGCGTGCGCCTCGGAATGGCGTTTGCAAGCAAGGAGATTATCGATGTGTTCAATAAGGTAAAATATCCTTACAACATCAACATCCTAACGCAGAAAGAGGCGTTCAAAGCTTTCGAAAATGCCATGGAGGTGAGCAAATGGGTGAGCACCATCATCCTTGAGCGCAACCGCATGATGGAGGCGTTCAAGATGCTGCCGTCGTGCAAGCAGGTCTTCCATTCTGACGCCAACTTCTTCCTTGCCAAAATGACCGATGCCGACCGCATTTACCGCTATCTCGTGAACGAGGGCATAATTGTGAGAAACAGGTCAAAGGTGACGCTCTGCCGCGACTGCCTGCGCATAACGGTAGGAGCAAAATCGGAAAACAACGAGTTGCTCTCGGCTTTGCGTGTGCTCGAATAGACACCCGCAAAGCGCAAGCGAGAGGGCTTACCAAACTTATTTACAACATCTAAAGCAATACTTTCACGGTTAAAGTATTGCTTTAAGCATTTAATGCAAACAACCTATTTTTCAAAATGATTTCAGACAACAAGACGCCCCAAACCACCCAGCAAAGACCGACCCAAGCACCAGAAAGCAAAACAACAGACCTTTCAACCATAGCAACCCTCATAAGCAAAGAGCTTCAGCTCCCCCTACGAGGCGTGGAGAACACCCTCACGTTGCTCTCTGAAGGCTGTACCGTGCCCTTCATAGCACGCTACCGAAAGGAGCGCACGGGGGCTCTCGACGAGGTGAGCATCATAAATATCAAAGATCTCAACGACAAGCTTACAGACATAAACAAACGCCGCGCAACCATTCTCTCAACAATCGAAGCTCAAGGCAAGCTAACACCCGAGCTCGAAGCAAAGATTGTCAGTTGTTGGGACGCTGCCACACTGGAAGACCTATACCTGCCCTACAAGCCCAAGAAGCGCACAAGGGCGCAAATGGCACGCGAGCACGGCCTGGAGCCTCTTGCCCAAGCCATCATGCTGGGCGCGTGCCGCGACCCCTACTCCTACGCACGCCAGTTCTGCAACAAAGACGTGACCACGGCAGACGACGCCATAAAGGGAGCACAGGACATCATGGCCGAAGACATTGCCAACAACGAGGAGTCGCGCAAGACCGTAAGAGCCGAGTTCAGACGCACGGCCATGATCACCTCGAAGGTGGTAAAGAGCAAGAAGGACGAGGAAGAGAGTGCAAAATATGCCGACTATTTCGAGTTTTCAGAGCCTCTAAAGCGTTGTCCCTCGCATCGTGTCATGGCCATGCTTCGCGCCGAGAAAGAGGGTGTGGTGAAGATAAACATCGCGACCGACGGCAACGCTATGGAACGTATATCAAGGTACTATTCAAAGGGTTATACCGACTGCTCTAAACTAACGCGCGAAGCTTCTGAAGACGCCTACAAGCGCCTCATACGCCCGTCCATAGAGAACGAGTTTGTAAAGGAGGGCCGCGAGAGAGCCGAGGACGAAGCCATAAACGTGTTCAGCACCAACCTGCGACAGCTCCTCCTCTCGGCACCCTTGGGACAGAAGGCCGTCATGGGCATAGACCCTGGCTTCAGGACAGGCTGCAAGGTGGCGTGCATAAATGCCGAAGGTGCATACCTCCATTACGAGGCAATCTTCCCGTTCAGAGAGGCCAACCGCGCCGCCGAACAGCTGAAAAGGATGGCTGACCGCTTCCGCCCGCAAGCCATAGCCATAGGCAACGGAACGGCAAGCCGCGAGACAGAGGCGTTTGTGAGAGGCATCAGTTTCGGGCGCGACATCGACATCTTTGTGGTGAGCGAGGACGGAGCATCGGTCTACTCGGCTTCCGACGTGGCACGAAAAGAGTTTCCTGACCTCGATATCACGGTAAGAGGAGCCATAAGCATTGCCCGCCGACTGATGGATCCGCTCGCAGAACTGGTAAAGATAGACCCTAAGAGCATAGGCGTGGGACAGTATCAGCACGACGTTGACCAGACAAAGCTCCGCACACGCCTGGAGCAGACCGTCGAGAGCTGCGTCAACACCGTGGGCGTGAACCTCAACACGGCAAGCGCCATGCTGCTGAGCTACGTCAGCGGCATCGGACCGGCTTTGGCAGCCAACATCATCGACTACCGCAACGAGCACGGAGCGTTCAAGTCGAGAGCCGAACTGAAGAAGGTGAAGCGTCTTGGCGACAACGCCTTCACCCAATGTGCGGGCTTCCTGCGCATTCCCGGAGCCGCCAACCCGCTCGACAACACGGCCGTGCACCCCGAGCGCTACCCCATCGTCAAGCAGATGGCTGCCGACCTCCATTGCTCCGTAGCGCAGCTCATTGCCGACAAGGACAAGCAGAAGACCATCGACATAAAGCGTTACGCCACAGCCGAGGTGGGAACACCAACCCTGCTCGACATCATGCAGGAGCTCAACAAGCCCGGACGCGACCCGCGAGAAAAACTTGAGGCGTTCCGTTTCGACGAGCGCGTGTCTACCGTCGACGACCTTGCCGAGGGAATGGTCCTGCCTGGCATCGTAACCAACATAACCAACTTTGGTGCCTTCGTCAACATTGGCGTCCACCAAGACGGCCTTGTGCACGTCTCGCAGCTCAGCAAGCGCTTCGTGGCCTCGCCTCTCGACGCCGTGAAGCTCCATCAGCAGGTCATGGTCAAGGTAACGGGCGTGGACCGCAAGCGCAACCGCATCTCGCTTTCCATGATTGTCGACTGACGCTTCCACACGATGTAAACAACAACTATAACGAACATTGCGAAAAAATTTTGCATAATTCGGATAAAAGCTATAACTTTGCATAGGAAAACGTAAGTTTTGTTTAAACTGCAATTTAAACCGCAATTCAAGCTGCAAATCAAGCCGCAATTCAAGCGTAAATTAAGCTGCAATTTAAACCGCAAAAAAGACAATTAAATTAGCGTCAGGATATAAAAACTATGAAACAAACCAAGATCGTTGCTTCAATTAGCGATAGAAAATGTGATAAAGAGTTCATCCGCAAGTTGTTCTTTGCCGGAGTGAACGTGGTGCGCATGAACACAGCCCACGCAACACCCGACGGCATAAAGAACATCATAAAGAACGTGCGTGAGGTGTCGCCACACCTCGCCCTCATGATCGACACCAAGGGTCCCGAGGTGCGCACAACAGGCGTGGAAGAACCCATCGAATATAAGGCCGGCGACACCGTGCGTATTTTCGGCCGTCCCGAGATCGACTCTACCCACGACATTCTGAACGTGTCGTACCCCGACTTTGCCAAGGACGTGAAGGTGGGCGACGACATCCTGTTCGACGACGGCGAGATAGACATGAAGGTAACAGGCTGCGACGGCCCGATGGTCATAGCCGAGGTGCAGAACGACGGCGTGCTCGGCGCCCACAAGAGCGTGAACGTGCCGGGTGAGCACATCGACCTGCCGGCCATCACGAAGAAAGACCACGACAACATTCTGCTTGCCATAGAGCAAGACATCGACTTCATTGCCCACTCGTTCGTGCGCTCTGCCGCCGACGTAAAGGCCGTGCAAGACATCCTTGACGAGCACCATAGCGACATCAAGATCATCTCAAAGATTGAGAACCAGGAGGGCGTCGACAACATTGACGAGATCATAGACGCCTCTTACGGCATCATGATCGCCCGTGGCGATCTCGGCATAGAGGTGCCCATAGAGCAGATTCCCGGCATCCAGCGCCAGATCATACGCAAGTGTGTCATGAAGCACAAGCCCGTGATCGTGGCAACGCAGATGCTCCACACCATGATCAAGAACCCGCGCCCCACACGCGCCGAGGTTACCGACATCGCCAACGCCATCTACTCTTATACCGACGCCCTCATGCTCAGCGGCGAGACAGCATCGGGCAAATATCCGCTCGAAGCCGTGCAGACCATGGCAGCCATAGCCGAGCAGGCAGAGAAAGACCGTGCCAAGCTGTTCAACATGGACATACCCATGAACGAGCGCTGCACGCAGAAAGAGTTTCTTGCCCACGCAGCCATCGAGGCCACACGCAAGCTCGGCGTGGCAGGCATCATTACCGACAGCGAGACGGGAGAGACAGCACGCAACCTCGCATCGTTCAGAGGCCCCAGCCCTGTGCTCGCCATCTGCTACCGTGAGAAGACCCAACGCTGGCTCAACCTCAGCTTCGGCGTCATACCCATCTACCAGAAGGAACACACCACAGCCGAGCACATGTTCATGGCAGCCCTCCGCATGCTGCACATGAAGCGCTACATCAAGCTCGACGACAAGATTGCCTACCTCAGCGGCAGCTTCGGCGAGAGCGGCGGCACGACCTTCCTTGAGATCAACAAGGTGAAACAGGTGTTCGACCGTTCATACGAGTTCCATCTGCCGCAGCATGTTGACAGAACAAAGAAATAAGAACAGTTTTTAATTTATCTCAAGTTTTCGCATGTCTTTCACTTGCGGAAACTTGAGCATATTTTTTTCGAACGTCAAAGAAACATCACGAGATATGAGACAGCAGAAAATTTATGAGGCCGACGACAAGATGATAACCCTCATCAAGGACAACTATAACGTGTTGCAGAGCCTGGGATGCTTCGGCATAAGCCTCGGCTTCGGCGACAAGACCGTCAGCCAGGTGTGCGAAGAGCAGCAGGTCGACACCACCACCTTCCTTGCCGTGGTCAACTACACCATAAACGGCGAGCGTCCCGACATATCGTCCCTGAACCTCTCCCTGCCAACCCTGCTGCGCTATCTCAAGGCAAGCCACGACTATTATACCGGCTTTCAGCTGCCCTTCATACGCAAAGAGCTCAACGACGCCATAGACCCCACCAACAACCTCGGAAAGCTCATCATGAAGCTCTACGACCAATACTCCCACTCCATAACCTCACACATGAAGTATGAGGAGAAAAACGTCTTCCCCTATGTGGAGCAGCTCATGAACGGCACACCTGACCCTGCCTACGACATCGACACCTACTCGAAGCACCACGGCCAGGAAACCGACAAGCTCTACGAGCTCAAGAGCATCATCATCAAGTATCTTCCTTCCGACGGTCTGCACAACAACAAGCTCTCAGCCACGCTCTACGACATCTACAACAACGAAGACTGGCTCCGTCTGCACGCCGAGGTAGAAGAATATTTCTTCATACCCGCCATACGGCAGATAGAAGAAAAAAACAGGAAAGGCGGCATAGGCATGAAGATATCAGGCATGTTGCAGAAGTCGGCCGAAGGCAGCGAGCTCCTTGGCGAACGCGAGAAAGAGGTCATCGTGGCGCTCGTGCAGGGAATGTCAAACAAGCAGATTGCCGACCACCTCTGCATATCGACCAACACGGTCATAACCCACCGCCGCAACATAGCCCGCAAGCTGCAGATCCACAGCGCGGCAGGCCTCACCATCTACGCCATCGTGAATAATCTGGTTGACATCTCGATGGTCAAGCTTTAAGAAACTCTCACCCAATACTCTCCACGTTTTGCAACCCACAGGAAAACAGCCGTTAATGAAAGTGGCCATCATCGATGGCAACATTCTTGCCGCCATAGGTCTCAAGCAGATTCTGTCGACGGTCATGCCCATGATGCACATCGACACCTTCGGCACCATGGCAGAGCTTCATGCCAACGCCCCCGATACCTATTTCCATTTCTTCGCCAACACCACCATCGTGCTTCAAGACATGGCGTTCTTCTCAACACATCGCCACAAGACCATCGTGCTCACCACCTCCACCTCCGATGCTACCCAATTGACTGGCTTCCACAGCCTCTGCACCAGCCAGAGCGAGGACAAGTTTATAAAAGACCTTCTCATCCTTGAGCAGCATGCCCACGCCCACGGCCGCAACCTGCCGCCGCAAAGCCTGCAGCCGTCAGTCTCCGACAGCCCCACGCTTCTAAGCTCACGCGAGATAGAGGTCCTCTCCCACATAGCCTACGGCAAGACCAACAAGGAGATAGCCAACACCCTCTGTATCAGCCTCTCCACGGTTGTGTCTCACCGCAAGCACATCATGGACAAGCTCAACATCCACAACCTCTCAGCCCTCACCATCTACGCTGTGATGCACGGCTATGTGGATGTGAATATGATTTAAGAGCATGCTAAAAGCAGAGCTGGCAGAAACCTCATTTCTCGTTTCCTCCTGCTCTGTTTTCTTCTCATCAGATGCTCTGTTTTTCTTTTCATCAAATGATCTGTTTTCTTTTCATCAATGAGCGACAAATCCAATAATCAAGCACGAAAAACGGCAAAATGACCAAATGACCAAATGACCAAATGACCACATTTTTTGGGGGAGCTCAAGAGGGCTTTGGATGGAGAGAATGTGAAAAGAAAGGGCTTGGAGAGAGGATATGAAAAGGCTTGGAGAGAGAGGAAGCGACAAATAAGAAAACATAAAAAATGCTCCGTCATCCTCACGGACCACGGAGCACAATAACTTAAAACCGATCGCAAATATTGCTGCCTAAAACAAATATTGCGATCATAAAACTTCTATGACGCAAATTTAATCAATTATTGTCAAAACGACAAGAGTTTTCATTGTTTTTTGCTCAAATCAAAAAACAGCCCGCGGTCCTCACGGATGGCGGGGTTAAGGTATTCACCAAATCTCAGACGTGTTTTCACAAAACCTCAGACGTTTTCACCTTTTCAAACTTGTTTTGCTGCTTTGTCACCAGTCCTTGCTTACGCCAGTTTTTGAGCATCTGGAAGACGGCGTTGCGCGATATGCCTGCTCCCTTCACGGCGATGCTTTGCTGCAGGGCCTGTTCAAAGCTGAAGCTCTCAGCCAGCCGCTCAAAGATGCTGTCGTTCTTTCCCCTCTTGCACCTTTCGCTTGAGGTCGAGATGTATGTGTTTGATGAGAACGCCGCCTCTATGCGTTCGCGGAAGAAGAAGAGGGCGTTGTCGAGCAGATAGTCGGCAAGCACGTTGAAGGCAGCGAGAAACGACGGTTGCTGCTGCTTCATGACCATCTCCTTCCACAGCCCCGGGTCTTGCTTCAGGCGCGTCTCCGCCCCCGAGAGACCGTGCTTGTCGATGAGCAGCGCCGCCACGCGGCAGAGCATTAGGCAGGTCATCATGCGCATGGTCGTGGGACAGATGCGGAAGCGCTGGCGGGCCTTCACCCTGTCGTCGTTCTTCATGGCATCGAGACGCACCTGCTCCAGCCACTCGCGCCCCTTGGCTTCGAGCTTTGGCAGCACCACATCGCCCTGCATCAAGGGCAGCAGGTGCGCCACCTGCGCAATGCGGTCGCTCTGCCGGTCGCTCAGCACATACAGGTTGTCGGTGAGCGGCGTGTAGGTGTTGTCGGGCGTGCGTGCCAAGGCTATGCGGCTCTGGAAGCCGTCCGTGTAGCTGCTAACCACGCGGTAGAGCGCATCGGGCGTTCCGCACATCACCACGTTCCAGAGCAGGCGGTCAATGTGCACGTTCACCGCCTCTGCGCTCCTCGCCTCGCGCTCATAGCTCGTGCCGTCATAGGCCTGTCGCAGCATCACGGAGAAGTCGCTCATGGCCGACCGCCATTTCTGCGCCACCGTGTCGGCCTCGGGTGTGAAGGAGAAGGCGTGCTTGCCGTCTGTGTTGGCGAGGCGTTCGGCCAGGTTTGCCACCGTGTTGTTGAGCGTCAGGCAGCGCACGGGCAGCTTCGGTTCCTCGGGTTGCTCCTTTTTGTTCTTGGCCGCCCGTTTCTTCTGTCGCCACTCTTCTTCCTGCAGCTGATACATCTTGTCCATGGCCCTCACCTCTTTGGTCCATGCGTTGACCACAGGGTCGATGCTTCCCTTGCCAGATGCAAAGTCGCCAGCGATGTAGGCGATGAGGTTCAAGCCGCTCATCTTGCCGTGAATGTCGACCCTCACACCCGTTGCCAACATGCCAATTGCGGGGCAGATGGCCGTGAGCGCAGGCATGGCGAGAGCCGGTCCCACGGCATCGATAGATTCTTTCACGCCTTGTGGCATCCGCGGCAGCGCGTTATAGAAGAACTTGCTGTCTTGCGCCAACGCCTCGTCAAGCTCGTCGCCGCTCATCTCCTTGCCGCTGTTGTGCTCCATGCATTCCTGTCTGACGGCGAGCAGCAGGTCTTTAAGGCGCTTCGGCATCTGCGTGCGCTTCTCGGCCAGAGCGCTGTCTATGCAAGCCCCTTTCTCTTGCTCTGAGAAGCCATCGTAACAGGGTATGATGCGGTTAAGCAGCCCGCGGTCGAAGCCGCAGATGTGGCGCAGGTTCACGGCCAGCTCAAAGGTCAGCGTGTTGCGGTTGCTCTTCACGGGCGTATGCCCGTCGTTATACATCGCCCACCACTTGTCTATAATCAGCGCGTAGGGGATGCCGAGGTAAGCCTCCCCAGCAGCCGCTTGAGAGGCTTGGGCTGTTGATTGCTGGGTTTGAGAGCCTTCCGCCGAAGCCTGCGGGCCTTTATCAGAAGCTTGCGAGCCTTGATCCGATGCTTGCGAGGCTTCTGCCCCACCCTGCTTCAATTCCTCCGTCACCTCCGCCTCCCCGTTGTCAAACAGCTCCTTGTCGAGATAGAGCAGACGGTCTGTCGGCGGCGTGAAGAACACGCGCGTAATGTCCTTTGCTCCCTTGTCATATTCCACCCCCAGCAGCCCTGAGGCCCACTTGAGGTTTTCCTCCTGCGAGAGTCCCGGTCGGCGTCGGAACACGATGTGGAAGCCCTTGTTGGCAGAGCGTTCGAGCATGAGCAGCCCCAGCTCCTCCTTCTTGCCCATGACCAGCTCGGGCACCCGTGCCATCTTCGCCTCATAGTCGGGCGCCTTAGGGTCAAAGTCGATGTCCATGCCCACCGACCGACTCATGCGCGTCGAGCCTTTCAGCGCCCCGTCGGCGTTAGGCAGACACGAATAGTTCATCTGCACCATGTGGTGCTTGTCGGCTGTGCGGTTGCGTTCAGCATCGCGCAGCAGCCTATATTCTGTCTCGTCCTTCACGGGGCGCATAAGCTTCGCCCCGTCTTTGTAATATATAATGTGTACGCTCATTGTCTTGATTTTTTATTTTGAACACGAATTTTATGTGAACACGAATTTTTATGTGAACACGAAAATTTTTTTGAACACGAATAACGCGAATTAAACGAATCTTTCGTGTTAATTTTCATGTGAACAGAATATTCGTGTTATTCGTGTTATTCGTGTTCAAAAATATTATTAGTGGTCTAAAATATCCATGTGAACAGAATATTCGTGTTATTCGAGATATTCGTGTTCAAAAATATTATTAGTGGTCTAAAAATATTATTAGTGTTCAGAATATCGCGATAGCATCCGCCGCGTCCGCCGCCTCAGCAGCAATAGTCTCTGCTATGTTGATGTTTTCGTTTCTCATAACCTTCAGCGTGAGCTGAATGGCGTTGTCCTTGGTCAAACTCACCCTGCCGTGCGCCAGCTTCTTGATGAGCGTCGACTGCGCCTTGACGCGGGGTAGCGCCACAAAGTCGAACGTGCCGTCTGTCATCTGCTGCGCCACGCCGTGCATCCGCCTCATGCGTTGCACCACATCGGGCACAGGCTCGTCGGGCGAGAACATGAAACACCTGCTGTCGTCGTAGAAAGCCATGCCGCCCAGCTGCACATGACTGCATTGGTTAAACAGGTTGTTCGTGGTCTTGGCCTCTGACTGCCCGTCGTTATTGGCGTTGTTGTTCAGACCGTTGTTCAGCCCGTTGTTAAATCTGTTGTTCAGACCATTGTTCAGACCGTTGTTATTGGCGTTGCTGTTCAGCCCGTTGTTAAATCCGTTTACATTCAGCTGGTTCTTTTTGTTTTTGTTTGTCATAATCTTCATTGAATATTTTTACGAGAAGAACATGTTGTCAGATTTTAGCGCGCTTTACCATGGACAATCCTCCCTGTTCAACTCAGATTAAACTTCTATTTGTTTTCCTTTTTACATTTTTCCTTTAAAAGCCTTTTCCCTTAAAGGGCGTCAGCCCTTTTTTTACCTTTTTACCTTTTTACTTTTTTACCTTTAAAACCCCTTTCCCCTTAAACTTAAAGCTTCTCAATATCCGTCACCAGAATGTCCTGATAAACCGCTCCGTTATATTCGCGTGTAGAGAAGCGAAGCGTCACCGCCACCACGTCGCCTGGCGAGAACCTGCACCCTGCCATGTTGCCAAGCATCGAGGCAGCATATTGGTTCTCATACTTGCTGCCTCCCATCTCCTGCAGCACGATGTTACACTTCATCGTCTGTCCGCTCTCCGCCTTCTGGCTCTGCACAGCGAAGGCCTCGCCCTGCTGCACCACTTTCAAAATTTTTGTTTCCATATCGTTTGTTCTTCTTGTTCTGTTAATTTTTTTTGTTGTTAACCACTCCGTTAATGCTCACGCTGAAAGAAAATTTCCAGACAGAAATGCTAAAATAAATACTCATAATTCTTTCCTTTTATATTTCACTTAATTGAACTTTTGCAAGCTCATAACAAACACATTCTCAATTAATTATCTTCTCAAGCAAGCGTCCTTACGAGCCGAGCGCAAACTTAAAATTCAAAATTTATCAATTCAAAATCGGCTGAAAGCCGATAATTCAAAATTCAAAACTCAAAATTCAAAATTCAATTCTGCGCCAGCCGGCGCAGAAAATACGCCTGTCCCTTCCCCGTGATCTTGGTCGTGATCCTCTCTTCCGACCCGTGGTGCGTCTTGATCATCGTGACCGAGGTGACGAACAGCCCTGCCTCGACCCATTTCTGTATAGGCTCCCTTGACTGTTTGAAGATGTAGCCGTTCTCGCGCATCCATCGGAAGAGTCGTGTACGCCCCGTGGGGTAGCCGTTGCGCGTCAGCAGCTTCGCCAGCTCGCTCATGAGAATGCAGCCGTCGCCCGTGGTCACCGCATCGGCAAACTCGACCTTAGGCCTCTGCGCCTCAAGCTGCCCGTCCTTCTGCGCCAGCAACACATCCTTCTCTTCCAGCGTGCGGTTCAAGATCCTCACCGCCTTGGCCAGAATGGCCTTCTCGTCGTCCTCGGCAGCAAGCGGAATGTAGCCACCCGTCTTGCGGATCTGCGGCAGCACCTCAGAGGTGACCCATTTTCGGAAAGCCCTTGCCGAAGGTTTGCGGCTGTCGAGGATCACATCATACAGCCCGTCCTCGTTAACAAAGTTGGCCATCTGCGTTCCTCCTCTTGTCGAAAGGGGTTCAGTTGAAATGACCCCCTTTTCAAGTCGCATTACAACACCGTTTTGCCTAAGCCCCAGCACCTTACACACATCCGCCAAGCAGAACCAAGGCTCACCCTTCTCGTCTTTCACCGTCCTTATTCTTCCGAACTCAGGACTCTCGAAAATCTTGATCTCGTTCATTATATCCATAATGATTATAACATTTAATTAATAAAAATTCTCGCAACCCCCAGGCGTGCCGTCTGGCGTGCCGTGAGGATTACAAGGGCAAAGGTAAACGTTAAAAGCCAGCAAACAATTGGTTTAGAAAGGGCGTTCTCCAAAGTTCTCCAAGGTTCTCCAAAGTTCTCCAAGGTTCTCCATTTGTCTCTTCTGAAAAAGCTGAAAAGACAGATTGCACACAAAAAAAAAACGACTGGCGCTTGACAACTTTGTCAAACGTCAGCCGCCCATAACGGTTAACCAAAACGATCAGTTCTGTTTACTTTCTATAATATTTGCAAAACGTTTTATAATCGAACCCGCCCTTCTCCTTGGGCATCCCCAAACGCACAAGTTCTTCATAAGCAACCTTTTGGCTTTGTGGCAACAGCACCTTGTTCTTGCCGTAAAGCAAGTTCAGATAATTGCAAATTTCTTGAATGCCGTTGCGTTTCACCAGCCTCACAATCTCGGCTTCAACCCTGTAGCCATCATCGTCGTCGAGCGAAGGATGGATAAAGACCGTCAACTCGTGGTCCTTGCCTTGCTCCTGAGCCGGCATCTCTTTCTGTGCCTCGTTCTCTATCACACCCGCGTTGGCAACCTGCATTTTCATATCCTTGTCAAAGCGGGCTTCGATCTTGTCAACATGTGCTATCTGCTGCCCCACGGGCGCATTAAAGTTGAGCGTCTGCGTCACCTGGGGTCTTGCCTGCACGGCAGCCTTCAACAGCTCTGCCATTTCTTCTGATGTCATAATTCTTGCGATTTTGTATATTAATATTTTTCCACAACATCGGCATGAGCCACCACCTGACCGACACGGTCGTTGAAGTGGAGGTCATGCGGTCCGTTACCCTTTACCTCCAGGTCAATGACGGCTCTTGAGCGTTTATGAATCTCATACAACTCGTCAACCTCTTTCTGATATTTATGCCCGTTGTCGTCGTTGAACCTGCTAAACACCGAAAGCAGCTCCTTTGTAGCGTCAGAGTCAATGTTTTTAGCTATGTCCATAAATCTACGCATAGTGTCCCTCACATACACCTCGCCCTCGGCAGCAGCCTGTTCCAGCTCATACCTCAGCAGGTTGTTGCGTTTGTCCTCGGCAAAACGCCTTTCTTCCTTGCGAGCAGCCCCCTGCAACATCGTGAAAAACAGCGGATGGTCGTTCCAGCGCATCAAGACGGCCATCACCACTTCGTCGTACACAGACGTAGCGTGAGCCTTGGCATAGGCCTTGATTATGGCACACGCCACAATGCCTATTATCATAGCGTCGTTCCCTCCCTCGGCATCGTCCTCAAGATCATCAAGCTCGTCTTCAAGCGCCTCCATCACCTCGCCCATCGACAGCAGGGTCCGGGCAAAGCTCCTTGCCGAGAGAAACACCTCCACGGCCGACAGCTGCGTCTTGCCCTCGCCTTGTAGCTGTTTGAGCGTGTCGTGAAAGAGCACAAACACAATGTCGCTGTCGCTTGCCAGCAGTTTGCGCCTCATCTGGCGCGTCTGCTCCTTGTCCAGATGCACTATCATGCCGCGCTCTCCCCCTCTTCAACGTCTTCCGAAAGATGCTTCATGTCGTTGAGCATCCCCACAAGCTTGCCTTCAGCCTTGTCAATGTCTTCCGGTTCGGCCTTCTGTCCGTCGGCACGCTTGCCGTTGAAGAGCATCTCAAGCAAGTGGTCGTCAAACGAGTGGTGCACAATCTTGTCCGTGTTGTCCTCGTCCGACTCTACAAAGCAGCGGAACGTCGTGCCGCCAGAGGTGACAATCTCCACAGGTTCGTTCGTGGCACGCGCCAGAGTCAGGAGGTTGCGCATATACACCGTTGTCTTGTCAACATACAGGGCCGTCTTTTTGTCCTCGGGCATCACCCTGTACTTCTGCTCATATTTCGCCTTCTTGGCTTCTATAGCCATAGCAAGAATTGAAGGAATCAGGCTGTCGTCAAAATAGTCCTTGCCTTCCGTCTTCAAATTCTGCACCTTGCGCATTATCTCGTCGTCCGGCATCTCAAACGTAGAGGGAAACTGCAAGGCCTGTGCGTTGCGCTGTTGTTCCTCCCACGCCTTGAAGAGATCCTTGGGATAATAATCGGGCAGGATCTGCAACGAGTAGCAATATCGGGAGAACAGCACCTTATGAATCTTCTCCGCCATTATGTCGGCCACACGCTTTGGTGCACTAAACGCCTTGCGGCGGTTCTGTATGGCTACGGTTCGCACACCCTCACGGTTGTCGATGATGACAAAGAGCGACGGTTCGTTCTTCACCACCTTCTGCTCAAAATTGTTCTCCAGAGGCACGTCTATAGAGTTGGCAATCTGCATCAAGATAATGTCGGGATTGCACTTCAGATGGTAGACGCGATGGTCGAACACCCTGTTGTAAGGCAAGCCCTGCGCCTGCTGCTCCTCCGTAGGCGTGCCCTCGCCGAAGACAATGTTGCTGTCCTCGGCAAAGAGCGCCGCCAGATGTTTCTGTCTGTCCTCCCATTCGTGTGGGGCCAGTTCTCGGTTATATTTAAAATAATAAGAAGCAAATTTTGCCATTGTCAGATTAATATTTTGTTAGGTTGAGAAAATGTTTTTGAATAATCTCCATTATCCCATCTGCGTGTAGT
>OHAY01002272.1_pt1 | contig 15639 bp, 16 predicted proteins | sample 1577191 | NCBI WGS metagenome assembly OHAY01 (sample SAMEA3541504, study PRJEB24748) | human gut metagenome | biome: human gut; feature: human-associated habitat; material: faeces | place: China | collected 2012 | reverse complement strand
GCTTCCTAAAGCCTATTTAGTTTTCGTTTTCGACTTCTGCAATTTCTTTCGCCGTCGCGGTAACAATCCGTATTCCTGTATCGCTCATATCATCAAGAAGCGCGTCAAGCTGCCGCCGCTTTGTGTCTTTCTCCGGCTGCGTATCTAAAAGAAACTGGTCTACGGATATATGATAGCGCAGCATAAGCTCAAAGAAAATCTGTAAACTTGGGTGCTGCCCGTTGTTCTCAATGTTTGCAAGGTAACGCGGGGAAATATACATTTCGTCGCTTACTTTCTTGCGGCTCTCTTTGCGCTCTTTCCGCGCGTTCTTTATTGCTTGCCCAAAAGCCTTGAAGTCGTACTTTTCTACTGGTCTTTTTGCCATATTCATTCACCCAGTTACATTTTACTGTTCCCCTTTCTTCTTGGATATGTCTATATACTTCCTATAACGAACCTAAATAATGCCTATTTCCGCACTTGCTATTATTCGCCATACCGTATATAATTATACTGATAAACTTTGAAGAAAGGACGGGTGGCTTATGGAATATATGTCTTGTGCAGAAGCAGCGGGCAAATGGGGCATTTCAGAAAGACGGGTGCAGAAACTTTGTGAGGGGGAGCGCATACCGGGCGTTTCAAAATTTGGTAGTATGTGGCTGATACCAAAAGACGTGGAAAAGCCAACTGATAGACGCAGAAAGGAGTTTCAACATGAATAATGTTTTAATTATCGAAGATGATAAAGAAATTTGCGTTATGATAAAAGACCATCTGGAAAAGTACAATTATCAAGTCTTCTTCACACTTACTGGTGCAAATGCGATTGAACGCATAAAAGAATTATCCCCAGATTTAATTATTTTAGATTTAATGCTTCCTTTTATCAGTGGAGATGAATTAATTAGAAATATCAGAAAATTTTCAGATGTACCTGTAATTGTTGTTTCTGCAAAAAGTTTAACATTCAACAAAGTCGAACTGCTACGCTTGGGTGCTGATGACTATTTAACAAAGCCGTTTGATTTGGACGAATTACTAGCGCGAATTGAACGCAATTTGCTAAGAAGTCAAAAAGATACTCCCCATCTTTGTTTGACCTTTGGAGAACTTTCCATTAATACATCTTCAAAAATAGTTACTGTTGCAGACGAAATTATTGTGCTTACAGCAAAAGAGTATCAACTTGTAGAACTACTGGCGAAATATCCTGATAAAGTTTTTTCTAAGCAAAATCTTTATGAAAGTATTTGGCAAGAACCATTTGCAAGGGATAATGATGTCATTAACACACATATAAGTAACTTACGAAAAAAATTAAAGGGCGAAGGCTGCCGAATTAAGACCATATGGGGCTTGGGTTACCGATTTGCAAAGTGAGCTTTAGATAATCTTTAGCTTTACCTTTAGATTATTCAAGGAATTGTCTGCGATACTAAATAACAAGAAAGGAGCTGTGAAAAAATGAACGTAACAGTTTTTGAAGCTATCAACATCACAAAAAAGTATCGCAATACACTAGCCCTAAATCAAGTATCTATGTCTGTAATGCAAGGAGATATTTATGGGTTTATCGGAGAAAACGGTGCCGGTAAAACAACAATGATTCGTTTACTAACCGGACTGGCAGAACCTACTACTGGCAAAATTGCTTTATTCGGTGAAAGCAATAAGAAACTTGCAAAGCAGCGTGAGCGCATTGGCTGTATTATTGAGAGCCCTTCTCTTTATCTTGATATGACAGCCTATGAAAATTTGGAGGTACAACGTTTGCAACGCGGTATTCCAGGAAAAGGTTGCATTGATAATGCTTTAGCATTAGTTGGTTTGAAAGATACCGGAAAGAAAAAAGCAAAAGATTTCTCTTTGGGTATGCGGCAGAGACTAGCTCTCGCAATCGCTTTGCTTGGGAATCCTGAATTTCTCGTACTAGATGAACCAATTAACGGACTAGACCCTACTGGAATTATCGAATTAAGAAACTTACTCAAAAGACTAAATAAAGAACGTGGAATCACTATTTTGATTTCAAGTCACATTCTCACGGAACTTCATCAATTAGCAAATAGATATGGTATCTTACATGAGGGGAAACTTTTACAGGAAATTACCGCTACAGAGTTAGACAAACGCTGCAAAAAGCATTTGTTGTTGCAAGTGAATGATGTAGCTGCTGCTAGTGTTTTATTGGAAAGCAAACTGAATACTTCAAATTTTTCTGTTATGCCAGACAAAAGTATTCATCTATATGATTATGTTGAAAATGCCGGAAAAGTATCAGCGTTGCTAAGTGCAAATAACATTACGATTTATCAGTTAGCACAATCTGGAGATAGTCTTGAAACTTATTACACTAATTTGATAGGAGGGTGCCAAAATGATTAACCATTTTAAAGCTGAATTTTATAAATTGCGTCACTCAAAGATATTGATAACTATATTAGGCGTATGTGCGGCGGTTATAATGGTCTCTTTTGCACTTGGTGACATGACTTTTTTTGGAGCCGGAGATGGAACAGAAAGTGTAATCGGATTTCAAGCTAAGTGTTATCTATCTAGTGAAATACCAACGTTTCAAACTGTTGCCCGCTCATCTCTTGCATATACAGCCTTTTTCTGGATTATTGGCATTTTATTTGCAACCATATTTTTTACAAAAGAATATAATACGGGTACAATCAAATTATCTGTTGCATACGGCACTAAACGAACTATTCTCTACTACACCAAAGCGATTACAATATTGGTGGTGTCTCTGATAACGTATCTGATTTTTGTAGCTACATTTTTCGTTATTGAAATCATACAATCCGGTTACATTCCAACTGCGAGTGAAGTAATAAACCTTTTGGGATGGGCTCTTGCTTGCGGAACGGTTTTATTAGCATTAGAAAGCATTTCTATTTTTTTATGTGTCGTTATTCAAAATACAGGGATTGTAACAGGGATTTGCTGCTTATATGTATTCAGTGGAGCGTCTGTTTACTTAATGCTATGGAGTGATATGGAGACGGTTTCAATACCCTTAAAATTTTTTGTATATGGAAATCCTATGTACTATTGGATGAATTTCAGCTCTTGTCGCACAATGGGTATTATTGAGCATTTACCATTCTATTTCATAGGGTGCATTTCTCTTTTGATTGTTGGCGGTCTTATTATGATTAGAAAAGAAATCAAGTAAAAGGGAGGTAGAATATGGGTTGGGCGATTATGTTTCTTGTTCTGATAGCATTGGTCATTATCCTTTCAATTTCTTTAATTAACTGGAAAATACAGATATATAAAGTAATCGTCCAACTAAATGCTATTCTGAATAGAAAAACGAAAAAGTTAGTTACAGTGTCTTTATCTGATAGGCGGTTAGAGCATTTGGTTGAAATCATAAATCAGATTGTATCAAAAGATAATATTTATCTGGGCGAAATTCAAAAAAAGGAGAATGAATTAAAAGAGAATATTTCTTGCCTTTCTCATGATTTACGGACACCACTAACTTCCATTCGCGGATATTTGCAACTTCTATCAAGTGCGCCTGATGAAAAAAGAGCGGAATATATTTCAGCATTATCCGGAAAAGCATTGAGATTAGAACGTCTCATAGATGACTTTTATCAAATCTCTCTTTTAGAAGCAGGACAATATCCATTTTACTATGAAAAGGTTGAGCTATGCTCATTGCTTACTGAAATCCTGCTAGACAATTATTCGATTTTCAGCGTTAATGGAATTGAACCCCAAATAGAAATACCTAATATGGACATCTATCTTAATGCTGACAGAAAGGCGTGTATTCGCATTATACAAAATCTTATATTCAATGCGGTAACATCCACTACAAATAATGTTGTAATTCAACTAATTAATATCGCAGATTCTGTACAACTCTGTATTAAAAATCCTGTTGCATCTATTCCTACAGAAGAATATTCAAAACTGTTGGAACGCTTTTATGTAGCAGATGTTTCAAGAAGTAATGGTACGTCTGGACAAGGACTTTACATTGTGAAAAAGCTATTACTTATGATGAATTGTACAAATCCAATAATTGAAATACATGACCATAATTTTATGATTACGATTGATTTTTCGCCCTTACTCATAAAGAAATAATCTGCCGGACGACGGCAAAAGAAAAAAAGCCGTCGCAAAGCAGAGGTATTTTCACGCGCCATTTCTAAATTACGGCGGCTTTGATTTTCAGAGCCGCCGTTTCTTTTTGCGCGACGACCCATAGCCATATAAAACGGCGGCTTTAGGAGGTAGCCGCCATGAGCGATAAACCATATCGACAATATTCTACTTTCTTTGACTTATCAAAAAAAGCCCGACCATCGCCGGGGACACTTCTACCCTTAGATATGAACTGTCAAATCATCTGAATACCGCTTTCAATTCCCTTGCGCTTGTCTGCGTCTTGCAGACAGGCGCATTTTGCATTTTCGGGAGGTTTTTTCAAAAAAGTTTCGCTTTCATTCGGCGTTTGAAAAAATCGCCTGTATTATCCCGCGAAAAGGGGAGGTACTACCTACCTTTCGGCACGAAAGGAGGTGAGAACATGGAACCTAATCGCGTGGAATTTCAGAAGCAATGTATCTTTCAAAGTTTCTGTAAACGGGTGCTGCACAACGAAGCCTGCAACGCCCATGAGGAAATCCGGCGTCGCAGAGCAAAGGAAGTGTCGTTTTCCGACCTTGCCTTGCATGAGGAGCGGCAGCTTTACACGCTTGACAAGTATTTTCAAGACGAAGAAGCCGAGCCGAGCTATCAGCAGGCGGGAAAGAAAATCACGCCGAAGCTGTTGCTTGAAGCAATCCGCACTTTGCCGGAAGAAAAAAGGAAAGCTATCATGCTGTACTATTTCGAGGGCATGACCGACGTGGAGATTGGAAAGTTATTCAATACGTCGCGCAGCACGATACAGTACAGACGGACAAGCTCTTTTGAAATCTTGAAGAAATATTTGGAGGAACACGCTGATGAATGGGACGAATGGTAAACAATCTGACTTCCCGGACGTTGCCCTTGTTCCCTATCCTGTCATTGTGGCAGCGACAAAGGGCGACCCGGACGCTATGAAAATTGTCTTGCAGCACTTTAGCGGTTACATAGCGAGCCTTTCTATGAGAAAGCTCTGCGACGAGCGCGGAAACGTCTATTTTGGCGTTGACGAGGATATTCGCCAACGGCTGCAAGCAAGGCTAATGAGGGCAATCCTCACATTTAGGGCTGAATAGCTGCACCGATACCGAAACGTCTTAACCCCTTTTTCGTTTCGTATCAATCCGCAGCAGCCCCGTATGTTCCTTGACAAAGAAAGCGACGCAAGATAACGGCGACGCAGTATAGGGCAAACCGGGTACGTCCTTTTTGCGCCGAGCCATACAGAGGGTGCGCCATGACGCTATTCCCCTATCGGGAAAAGCCGAGCGAGAAACACCACGATGGAAAGCAAGTTAGCAGCTTGCGGGCGACGACACGCATTGAGGGGAGATAAGCCTTTACAGCCACAGTCCGAGCGTTCAGAGCGTCGCAGGCAATGGGTAAAGCTGCCTTAAATGAGCAGGGGTGCAATTCCCGCGAGGTTGTGCTAACAGCCGCCCGGTTAAAGCCCACTTTTTGTAACTTGACTTTTTAGCCATTTATGAAAGGGGGTATTTTCCTATGGCAAAAAAGGAAACAACAAGCCCCGCTATCCCTGTATTCCCTATGTTAAAGACCGTTGAGCAAATGAGCAAGCTTAGCGGTATCGGGGAAAATAAGCTGCGCGAGCTTATGGATAGCGGCGAGCTTGAATATATACAGAATGGAAACCGCCGTTTGATAGCTGACGCTGCAATCTGGGACTGGTATCACAGGGCAAAGACGACAGCGAAGCCCCCGGCACGACAGGGAGGTTAAGCTATGGCTATATCAACAAGGCAGGTTAAGAATAAACGCGACAGCAACGGCGTACTGACCGGGCGACCGGGAACAGTTTACGACGTGAATATCAAGTACACCGCCCCGAATGGGGAAAAGAAAACCTATTCCAAAAAGGGCTTTCCGACAAAAAAGGAAGCAACGCAGCATGAAGCAGAGATGAAAGCAAAGCTCCATAATCCGGGGCAGATTGCGTCTATCGCTTCACAGCGGAAACAGACCGTTGCAAGCTATCTGAATGAATGGGTGGAAAGCTATGCAAGAGTGAACTTGCGCCCCTCTACTTACGACGGGTACAAAAAGACGATTGCAAACTATATCAATCCCTATATCGGCGGCGTTGCCCTTAATCAGCTTACCCCCGCTATGGTAGACAAAATGTTTCAGCAGATTATTGACAAAGGCTTGAAACCGTCCACCGCAGCCGGGGCAAAGCGTGTTTTGAGCGTGGCGTTGAGCCATGCCCGGAAATACCGCTATATCGAAACAAACGCAGCAAAGGACACGCTTACGAAGTTTGGAAAGAGCGACAAGACCCCCGACCCTTATACGCCGGAACAGGTAAAAGCCCTTATGCAGCGCGTCGAGGGTACCGTTTGGGAAATGCCCGTTATCTTAGGCGGGCTTTACGGTATGCGCCGTTCTGAAATCCTGGGCTTGCGCTGGCGTAATGTGGATTTGGAAAACAACACCTTTGACGTTTCCGAGCAGCTACCCTTTAAGGTGCCGTCGAAAACAAAAGTCATTGAGGAAATGGCACCGCCGAAATCCAACGGGCGAAAGCTGCCTATCACAGAGCTTGCCCGCCCGTTCTTCCTCAAACAGTTTGCTATGCAGGAAGCGCAGCGCGAACAGGCAGAAAAAGACGGAAAACCATACTATGACAATGACCTTGTTGTAGCGAAGCCGGACGGTTCCCCTATCTCCGCGTCGTGGGTATCTTCCCAGTTTGGAAAACTGCTTGAAGATTTGGATATGCCGCATATCCGCTTTCACGATTTACGCCATACGGCGGCTACGAATATGCACCAACTGACAGGCGACTTCTACACCGTAGGCGAAGTGTTAGGACATACGCTTGCGGGTATCGGCGTATCGCTTGGACTGTCTATGAACTTTGAAGCTGTTACCGCCCGTTATGTGGACGTGCGGCTTGAACGCAAGAAAGAAGTCTTAGACGCTTATCATGGGGCGGTCAAACAGTCTGACCCGGCAAAGGCAGAGAAAGCCGAGCCGAAGAAAGCAAAGAGCGCGGCAAAGAAAAAGAGCAGCGATTTAGAGCTTTAACCGCTGTATCTCTTTACCGCTTCTTATATCGTTTTATAGCCCCGCGTGGGATTTGGGCACCATTTGGGCACCATTTACCGAAAAAGCACCACTAATACAGGCGATAAAAGAAACGCCGAGAACCCGCAAAAACATAGAGTTTATGCGGGTTTCCGGCGTTTTCTAATCCCTCAACCGACCTAAAATCATCTTGCGGCAGAGAGAAAAATTCTACTATTTTTTATTCTATATGTTTTCTAAGGTGTGTTATAAATATCATAAACTTCTTGGATTTGCTGTAAGGAGTCCATGCGGTAAGCCCTTAATAAAGAAAAAAGCAGGAGCCTTTCCAAATCACATGCCGAGGCCATTGGGATGCAGTGTGTTTTTCAGCAGGCGAAGCCGTTCAGGTTTCCCCATGCGAGTTGGGTTTTCATCAAACACCATAAACTTTTTGGATTTGTTATAAGGCGTCCATTCCGCAAGGCCTTCTCCATTTGGATTCCCTGTCTTGATAAAGTTGATCAGATACGCCAATATATTCTCCTGCAGCATGTAATCCTCTTTCCCAAACGGCCTCCAGGAATGGGACAGCCATCCATATAGGTAAATCAGATCGCTGCCATGCCAGGCTCCCTTTGTATCGCCGGGCAGCTGCCTGCGGAAATAGTAGGTATAGGTATCCACGCCGAGCTTGCGCTGGGATTTTGCTAAAAAGCCACACATCCAATAAAGCAAAAACGGCATGACATCCTCGGATGTGACTGAACACATGATCTTGACCGGGCAGGGCTGATTTTTAATCCCGCTGGTAAAATTCTCGTCATATACAGCATTGCAGAAACCGATAGGCGACTTGGCCGAAACCTCCGCAAAAGCATCGTACAGTGTTTTGGCGGGCAGCTGCTTGAATTCCTCAATGGATTTACATCCGGTCCTCTCATACACTTGACGCCACTTGGCATACTCCTTGGTGTTATCGGGTTTCTGCTTGATGAAACTGGCCAGGCCCGCGCTGCTCTGGATAATCGCCTGCTTGAATATGCCTTTATTCAGCGGGGATTTGATCTGGGTCTCACAGCTGGTCGCGCCTGCACTCTGGCCAATCAGCGTCATATTGTTCACATCACCGCCAAAGCTTTGGATGTTGTGCCGCACCCAGGCAATGGCCGCCTGCTGGTCATAGTAGCCATAGTTACCGCTCTTTCCGTTCTCATCCTCAAGCTCCTTCATGGCAATGAAGCCGAAAATGTTCACCCGGTAATTCATGGCAACGGTTATGATTCCGTGCTTGGCCAAGAATGATCCGTTGCATTCCGGCGAGTTATTCTGCCCCGTAACCAAACCGCCGCCATAGATGATCACCAACACCGGGCAGTTCAGCGGGTTCTCCGGTGTCCAAATGTTCAGGTTCAGGCAATCCTCGGAATATTCAGACTGGAAATTTTGATAAAATTCATGCTCATAATGGTTTTTGGGGTCACTGGCATCCACCTGGACATAGGCGCGTTGCTGAATCGGGGCAGGCCCATATTTTTTTGCATCACAGATGCCTTTCCATGAGACGACCGGCTGCGGATATTCAAAACGCTTGGCGGTAGCATATGGAATACCCAAAAAGCAGTTTACGCCATCTTCCTGAAAACCTTCCACCACACCGCAGGGGGTGGTGACCTGAATTGTGTTCATAGATTGATCCTCCTAAGAAAGATATGGAAAAAGTCAGCTGAGCTGGGAGAACAAGAAAATTGCAAGGCCGAGAATGACCAGCACAATGCCGGTAGCCCGGTTCAGTGTTTTGGCGGAGGCCTTGTTGGCAAATTTCGCGGCAATCCGGGCCCAGAGCAGGGTAAAGACGACGCACAGGACCAGGACCGTGAGATCCGGCATCCCGCCGATGGCAAAATGGGAGACGGCCCCGGTTAGGGCGGTAAAGGTCATGATGAATACACTGGTGCCGACGGCAGTCTTCAGCTCGTAGCCCAGGACGCTTATCAAAATTAGCAGCATCATCATTCCGCCTCCGGCTCCAACAAATCCGCAGATCAGGCCGATGAGGATACCGCACAGCACGCTTTGCACCGCCCGCTTGGCGGGGGATGCCTTGGACATATCCTCCTTGGTGGTCATCACCGGACGGACAATGAATTTGACGCCCAGCAGGAAGGTCATAAATACGGAGAAGCTGCCCATGGCTTGAGAGGGAACCAGACTGGACAGCCAGCTTCCCACCACAGTAAACAGCATTACGGTAAGCATCATGATCAGACCGTTTTTGACGTCCAGATTTTTGTTTTTTCCATAGGTATAGGCGGAGACGGCGCTGGCCAGTACGTCCGAGGAAAGGGCGATACCCACGGCCATATAGGGTTCCATATCCAAAAAGGTGATGAGCATAGGGCTGATTACCGCCGCCGCGCTCATACCGGCAAAGCCGGTTCCCAGCCCGGCGCCCATTCCGGCAAAAAAGGTGACAAGAATCGTGATCAGAATTTGCGGCATATTGAATCTCTCCATTTTTTGAAATTATATATGGGTAATGAGTCAGAGCTTGCCTTCCATACCGGTTTGTCCCGGAACAAGGATTCATTGCCCATAATGGATCCCTGTTTTACTTTCCCTCTTATTCCGTTCATACCGCATATTGCGCCATCATACCTTCTTGTATCTTTGCAGAATGCGGTTGAGCTGCTTCATGGCTGATTCATCGGCGCCTATCTGCTTGAGCAGGGAGACCAGCGTGATTCTCCCCATCATACGCTGCAAGGCGGGATTATCCTTTACCGTGCCCGCCACTTCGCCCCGGGCAGAAGCAGCCTTTGTAATCAGCTGATCGATGACCGCACCCGCCTCCGGGTGCTTACGGATGTCCGACAGCTTGTCGGCAATGGAGTAACAATCAGGGACGATATCCTCCTTGTCAAACCAGTTGATTACAGGAGCGGTTTTCCGGAAACGGTACTCCGGATTGGGCTGGGATACCTTTCGAACCCAGATCGCACTGTGACAGTCCCCGGCGGTTGCATGGATGGAGTGCTCCCCAGAGATGGGGACCTTGAACTTAAACACATGCTTTCCGGTCTGAGTCTCAAAGGGCCGTCCGTCCACGCTCAGGGTGACGGTTTTCTGATTGGAATAGACTGTAACTTCGGTTATATCCTCGGCCCGGTCCACATACCGTCCGCCCGCGACGTGAACAAAGGGCTCGGTCTTGTTCCAGTAGGCTTTGTACAGGTAGAAGGCGTCCTTCTTGGTTTGGCGGTCGATGGTGACAAGGCCCTTCTGATTTTCGCCGTGCTTGCCGCCCTCGTCCCGTCCGTCGGCAGCAAAGTCGAAGATGTTCCATACATGGGTGGCCCACATCCAAGGACGCTGCTCGATCATCTCCAGCATGTGCTCATGGTAGACGCACTGGTAGCTCTCGGTATAGTCGCCCTTTTCGGGAGCAAGAGACTGGTACTGAGGGTTGGCGTCTGCGCCGTACTCGCTCAGGCCGATGCACCGGTTTGGGAACTTGGCGTGGTACTCGTCAAAGAATTCGTCGTTCTGCTCCAGGTCGCCTACATACCAGCCAAAATACAGGTTGTAGCTGTTCACATCCGGAATCTCCAGAAGAGGACTGTCGATGTCCAGCATGAATACATTTGCCATGGTGGTGGGACGGGTGGGGTCCAGCTTGTGGCACAGATCATTCAGCGCCCGGTGGTTTTCTATCAGGGAATCATTGACGGGGCTGGCGGCGGTGATTTCGTTGCTCAGGCCCCAGACGGCGATGGACGGGTGGTTATAGCACTGGACGATCAGCTCTTCCATTTGGGAAAGAGTGTTGGCCCGGCCGTTTTTCATGTGCATGGTGATATAGGGGATCTCGGCCCAGACGATGATGCCGTTTTCGTCGCACAGGTCGTAAAATTCCTGGGCATGCTGGTAGTGGGCCAGGCGCAGGGTGTTGGCCCCCAGCTCCCGGATGATCTCCATATCCTGCTTGTGGTGCTCGCGGGTCAAAGCGTTGCCCACGCCCTTGCAGTCCTGGTGCCGGGCGCCACCCCGGAGGGGGTAGCTTCGGCCGTTCAGAATGAAGCCCTTTTGCGGATCGATCTTGTAGTTCCGGCAGCCAAAGCGGGTGGAGACGCGGTCGCCGCTGGGCAGGGTGGCCGTGGCGGTGTACAGGTAGGGATCGTCCACACCGTCCCACAGATGGACATTCTCAATGGTGAATTCCGCCTTGGCGTAACCATCCACGCTGGGGACGGTTTTGCTCTGCCCGTCCACGGTGACGGTCACTTTTTCCCCGTTCTGCCAGGTTTCCACGGTGAGGGCTGCGGATTTCGTTTCCAGGTTTACAATGGGGGTGACCTTGATGCCTGAGGTGCCACAGTAGCCCAGTTCAAAGTGGGAGGCAGGAACGATGATCAGGTTCACATCCCGGTACAGTCCGCCGTAGAAGGTGAAGTCCGCCTTCTGGGGATAGACCCGGTCGTTGCTGGAGTTGTCCACCCGAACCTCAACGGTGTTTTCGTCCTTTAATTCCGGAAGCTTGATCCGGAAGGTGCTGAAGCCGCCCTCGTGGTGGCAGAGGGCTTCCCCGTTGACCGAGACGTCCGCCGTATAGGCTGCGCCCTTGAATTCCAGCCAGGCTTCCTCGCCGGGATTTAGCGCAGGCTTGGGGAACTGCTTGGTGTAACGGCAGGCGCCCCGGTAGTAATCGTCGCCGCCGTCCTGGCCGTCTACTGCGTTCCAGGTGTGGGGCAGGGTGACGGGTTCGTCCTTTCCCTGCTTGGTAAAAAGCCAGCCCTCATTGAATGAAACAATTGTGCGCATAAACTTTCCTCCTGAACGTTTGTATAAATTGGCAATATCCAAAGGGTTTCCGGTATGATAAAATATCCTTATCAAAACAGTAGTGGTGCAGATGATGATACAGAAACTATTTAAAGATTTGGAGAAACGCATGGGTGTAGAGGAATTCAAAGACCTGTTGTTATGCTGCGGCAACATCTACCTCTGGAAATTAGACTCCGGCGGCAATTTGCTACAAAGCAACTGCCCCGACGAAGCGGTTTTGGGCACAGCGTTTGAACTGCTCGGCTGTAAACAGCGCATCGTAGACTACGGCAGCAGCCACAGCCGCCCGATTTCGCTGAGAACCGTTCCCGGCCTGGTTTGGTATGCCGCTTTTGAGCGTGAGAACGGAGCGTTAAAGTTTATCTACGCGGTGGGGCCGGTATTTTACAATGACATCTCGGCAGCAGCGATTGAAAGCGGCATTCGGGGAATCTCAAAGGACAAGATCAGCGCGGAATGGAATACCCATTTTCGGAACGCAATCCGGCATATTCCCCTGATGCAGTGCACCGTTATGATGCTCTTGGTCCTGATGCTCCACTACTGCATTACAGGGGAGCGTCTTCAAATCAGTGATATCGACGCGGAGATCAATATCTCAATCCCAGAGATTTCACAAAAGCAGCCTTCCCACGACCGTTATCAGGTTTGGTCGGCGGAACAGGCCCTTCTGCAAGCCGTTCGGAACGGCGATCTGGATTATAAGCAGGCTTTGTCAGACGTTATGCGGCTGAGCACCGGTGTCAACGTGAACGGCAAAACCGCTCTGGCAAAGAGTAAGATTTCCATTATTGTGTTCGTATCCATCGTCTGCCGCGCGGCGGTGGAGGGAGGGCTGTCACCGGAAGAGGCCTATGGTTTGGGTGACAGCTATATTCAGATGGTGGAATCGATCGAAAACCCCTCCGATCTTGAGCCCCTTGCCATGTCCATGTATGATGATTTTGTACGCAGAGTCCATAACAACCGGACCAACCCAAAGTATAGCCGAGAAATCCAGAAGTGCTGTGACTATATCGAAATGCATCTGGGTCAAAAGCTTACAGCGGAGGTGCTGGCGGAGCGGACGGGATATGCCATGTACTATCTGACGAAGAAGTTCAAAGAGGAAACCGGCTTCACCGTCCGGAATTATGTGAAATATGCCCGGATGGAACGGGCCAAAATTCTGCTCAGCAGCACAAAGCTGTCTGTTGAAGACATATCGGCTCAGTTGGGCTTCGGCTCCCGCAGCCATTTCAGCCGGGAATTTCACGATATTGTAGGCAGCACGCCCATTGCGTATCGAAAGCGAAATACAAATGAATGATACGAAATCGGCAGGCCATTTTACTATGAAAGCTCCGTATTCATAGTAGGCAACCTCTAAAAACTACTTTTTGGTGTTTTGGGCGAGAGATTTTGTTCCAACAAAAGTTTTGGGAAGTCCGGAATACTTGGTGTATTGCGGACTTTTCAAAACGCATTGTTGGGGCAAAAGATCCGTTCAAAACCCAAAAGGGGAGTTTTTAGAGGTGCCCAGTAAATAATGGATTATAGTGCCAGCGTCTCGCCCCTGGCGGGGCAACCGACGCTGATGCACATAAATCCCCATGCACGAACTGCTTTCATGATTTATGGCGCAAGCATATTGCATGGGTATTTACTGTGAAAGCTTCGCATTCACAGTAAAAATTTTATTAAGGCAACACCGCATAATGGGGCAAGGAGATTCGGCGAGAGATTTTGACACAAGCGAAAGAATGGAAAATGCGGGAATACTGGATGTATTTTCCATTTTTCATACTGCACGATTGGGGCAAAAGATCCGCCGAAGCCCGCTGTCCCCACCCAGCGGTGTTGCCTTAAGTCAAGAATCGGCATGATTGGCTTCGGTTTCGTGAGATGAACTTCTTTGAAGGCAAATGGATTGAATGCTCAGTTCCTTGGATCCATGATAACGCAAAATCAGGGGCTGAATGCCAGACTGAAAACGGCATGGGATCTCCATCTCCATCCATGTGCGGGAGGGTTTGATCAAAGTAGGAATTTCTCCATGCTCCCCCAATACGGTTATCTTTGCCCTTCCGCTGGTTTTGTAACGCAGAATCAGGACATACTCCCCCGCGGCTAGATGAAAGTATTTGTATACAATCCGGGCTCTATTGGTCGCGACAACGATCTGCTGTCCGTCTTCGCAGGTGATATGCGGGATCTTCGCACTGGAAACACCGTTTCCGATATGGGGCATTTTTCCGCTATACAGATTGCAGCAGATAGACGCCGGATATGTGCGGTTCGATTCCAATGGCCCGCAAAAACCCTGTGAAGTAATTTCCACTTGAGGAATCCTCCCGTCAGGCAGAATCTCAACAGGTTCCGCGCATGCCTGCCGGGAATAACCGCTTTTATGGGTGTTGCGGTGGTAGAAAACATACCATTTTCCGCGAATACACTCGATACTGCCGTGATTGGTACCCGTGGCGTTCAGCCTGTCCCGATCTTTGCGGCCTTCATAGCCCACATCGCCATTGGAAACGATGGTTCCGCCGTAGGTAAAGTCTCGGTCCGGGTAAGCGCTTGTGGCATAACAAAGCTCATGGCCCTTGATAGAGGAATAAATGAAATAATAGGTGCTCCCGAGCTTCCGGATTGAGCTTCCCTCAAAGAAAGGATGCTTTTCAAAGGAGGTTCCCTTCACACGACTGGGCATAACATGGATAGGCTGCGATTGAATCGTCAGCATATCATCCGCCAGCTCCACATGATTCGCGCCCATGACGCCATCCGGATCGGATTGGATTTCCTCCACACTTTTGCCAAACATATTGCTTTCCACCTTGTGGAAAATAGGATCCAACAGCTTTCCACGCTCATGGAACGGATACCATGTGCCATAGTAGAGCCGAATGGTGCCATTGTCATTGATCAGCGCCGGATCAAAGGTGACGAATTTCAACATGGGGCTGCCGTCTGGATTGCGAACACAGCCATAATATTCATAGTTTCCGTCGGGGGTATCGCAGACGGCAACGCTGATCTGCTGGCCGTAGCCGCCCACGCCTTTTTCGCCAGACATACAGTAATAGAGATAAAACCTGCCGTCATTGCCCTGCACCACATCGGGCGCATACATATATTTCAGCTTTTCGCCATACTGCGGGTCCTGATCCGCGCGGTAAGATGTCCCTTTACAGCTCCAACTTTCCAAATTGTCCACCGGGGCGGACCAGAATTCATAGCTGAGCATACAGTAGGTGTCACCGCCGGCTTGATCATGGGAACCGAACAGATACACTCGGTCGCCAAACACATGAGGTTCCCCGTCCGCTATATAGGTATCCAGGGGTAAAAACGGATTTGCCATATTTCTCAACACATCCTTTCCTAAATACCTTGACACGGTATATATTACGATATTCTCGCGGGTGTTGATATTTCAATCCTCGCTTTTTTGTGCTTTTTTTCATCAATATACTTTATAATAGCTAATTTTGTCACGGAAAATGAAAATTAGGAATATATTTTTGATAAGGTGCACTTTATGATATACACAGCGGACGGATTCTCCCGCCCCCCGAAAAATGAATAGACTAACTATTAAAAGTCAAGCCCGAAATGCGGAGGAGTGGTGAAAAAATG
>OHAY01002271.1_pt1 | contig 15639 bp, 9 predicted proteins | sample 1577191 | NCBI WGS metagenome assembly OHAY01 (sample SAMEA3541504, study PRJEB24748) | human gut metagenome | biome: human gut; feature: human-associated habitat; material: faeces | place: China | collected 2012 | reverse complement strand
TTTCCGGATATTTTTCAGCCAGGTATTTGCTGAACACATCATGACGGGCACTGGTCAGACCGTTGCTTCCCATACCACCGTTGTATTCTTTTTCATAAGTAGCCTGACCATAAGAAGCCAGACCGACGATTACGTCACCCGGACGGATATTGGCATTGTCGATGACATCGACACGTTTCATACGGCAAGTTACCGTACTGTCTACAATAATCGTACGAACCAGGTCGCCTACATCGGCGGTTTCTCCACCTGTGGCATATACGCCGACACCCATTTCGCGAAGTTCAGCCAGCAACTCATCTGTTCCGTTGATGATGGCAGAAATCACTTCTCCCGGTACAAGCAGCTTGTTACGGCCGATGGTAGAAGATACTAAGATGTTATCTACCGCTCCTACGCACAACAAGTCATCGATGTTCATAATCAATGCATCCTGTGCGATACCCTTCCATACAGACAAGTCGCCGGTTTCTTTCCAGTACAAATAAGCCAGTGAAGACTTTGTTCCGGCTCCGTCGGCATGCATGATGTTGCAGTACTCCGGGTCACCTCCTAAAATATCAGGAATGATTTTACAGAATGCTTTTGGGAAAATACCTTTGTCAATGTTCTTGATAGCGTTATGTACATCTTCTTTAGATGCAGATACGCCGCGCTGCATGTATCGTTGATTGCTCATGAGTATAGTAAGTTTGTTTGTTTCAATTGAATGTGCAAATTTAGTGATTATTCCTTTTATTACCATGCGTTTCGGGATAAAATCAGTACACCGTTACTCCTACAGGGGTAATTGTGCCGTCAGGAGCTAACAGGCTGAATCGGAAAAAGCCTTTTCCCGTTTTCTGAGGAATGTCTTTCTCAGGCTGGACTGTACGTAGAATCTCCATGCCTGTGGCGTCACTCACAATGAGTATATATCCGCTTGGGATAGCCGGAAAGCTTCCGTAATAAATCACAGGATTGTCTTTAGCCGGTATGTTTAAAGCCAGTGGGGTGCTTTCATATCCAAAACGGTTTACGGCTGTAACTGCCCAGTAGATACCTCCCTTTGTGGATAAATCCGGCTCAAATGTGTATTGACAGCTGTCCGTACGTGTAATAATCAGGTTTTGAGTCTTCTCTGTATCTACCGGATAAGTGGCAGATGCATAAATCCGGTAATAGATTCCTCCCGGCAAAGATGGGGATGCCTTCCAGCTCATTTCGATATTGTTTCCTTTTAATACCAAAGAAGGAGAAGTCGGCTGAGAGGGAGGATTGCCTTTTGTCCATCGCATGGGAGGCACTACTGCCGGGTATACGTAAAAATGGTTCGTCAGTTCGTCCAGTATTCCTTTGGTATTCTCCAGCATGAATTTGTTACGGAAATAAGCCTGTCCATCCAATCCAATTCTTCGGGAGAAATAAATCTGGCGTATGATTTCATCTACTTTCCAGTTCTGCTCTTTAGGGTGAAGAAAATAGATTCCCAGTCCGGGTACTATCCAACGTTCATTCTTGTTTTCTTTCCAGTCGAGTGCAAAAGGGTAGAAGTGATTTCCCTGGAAATACATCATGGGGAAAAGCGCATCCTGAATACCATCATTCAGCCATTTTTGTGCATCCTGATATACTGTGCTGTATGCGTTCCAGCCAAAGGATGAATAACGCCGTGTGTCGTTGAACTTCCCGATGGGGGAACTGCTGACTTTCACCCACGGCTTCAGTTGCTTTACCTCCGCGTAAATTCGTGCGACAATGCGGGTAATGTTATCCCGTCTCCATTGCTTGAGCTCCTGCTTTTTCCCATATTTCCGATAGGTATCTTTGTCCGGGAACTTTTCGCCCTGCTCCGGATAGCGGATATAATCCAAGTGGATGCCGTCAATGTCATAGCGACTTGTAATTTCCTTGGCTATCCGGCTCAGGTAATCGGCTGTTCCTGGATTTCCAGGGTCAAGGTACCAGCTCCCGTTGAACTGCTTGCATAGTGCCGGTTGTTTTTTTACTACACAGTTCTTTCCCAACAGCGTTACTTGGCGCTTGTTTCCGATAGGAATACACACCAGCCATGCATGAAGTTCCAGTCCTCGTTTGTGGCATTCTTCTATCGCAAATTGCAGTGGGTCATATCCGGGGTTCTTGCCGGTATGTCCTGTAAGACTTTCTGCAAAGGTCTCAATTGCAGAAGGGTAGATAACGTCTCCCCGAAGACGGGTTTGAAAAAGTACGGTATTGAAATTGGCTGCCTTTAAGGCATCAAGTTGCCGGATCAGCTCATTTTTCTGTGCTTCAATTCCCTTGGCCGAATTCGCCTTCCGTGTGGGCCAGTCCATTCCTCCAAGAGTGGTCAGCCAGGTGGCGCGTATTTCCTCTTTAGGCTGAGCTTGTAAGGAAAGCAAGCTGCTTATAAATAGAAGACCGATTAATAGTATGCGCATATCTTTTAAATGTTTGTGCAAATATACATATAAATTGCGGATATGTAGAGAAATAAGATAATAAGCCGGAAGAAGAGGAGAAAGAATGAGGGCTTGCGGAGTAAATTTTTCTTGAAAACAGTAACGGTTTGTTTCTTTTTATTACTTTTGCGCGATAATAAAAGATAAATTGATAGATATGATAACGTTTACTCTCGCATTGGTATTATTGGTGGTGGGATATTGGGTTTATGGAAAGTACGTCAATTCCTTGTTTGCTCCTGATTCTACACGTAAAACGCCGGCTTTGACAATGGCCGACGGGGTGGATTTTATCCCCCTTCCCACATGGAAAATTTTTATGATTCAGTTTTTGAACATAGCCGGACTCGGACCTATTTTCGGAGCGATAATGGGGGCGCAGTTTGGTACGGCTTCTTATTTGTGGATTGTGTTCGGTACGATTTTCGCCGGAGCCGTACACGATTTTTTGTCCGGTACCTTATCGTTGCGTAACAATGGAGAAAGTCTTCCGGAAATTATCGGTCGTTATTTAGGAAGCCGGACTAAAAAGGTGGCCTGCGTGTTTACTGTCTTGCTGATGATTCTGGTCGGTGCGGTATTTGTTTCAGGACCTGCAGAGCTGCTGGCCGGTATGACTCCTTCTGCGCTGGATGTGTATTTCTGGATGGTCGTGATTTTTTTGTATTACATTTTGGCGACCATGCTTCCTATTGATAAAATCATCGGACGCATTTATCCTTTATTTGCCTTTGCCTTGTTGTTTATGGCTGTAGGCATTCTTGTTATGCTGTATGTCAAAAGTCCGGCCTTGCCTGAAATGTGGGAGGGATTTGGTAGGAAGTACGAGAAGAACCCGATTTTCCCAATGATGTTTATCTCTATTGCATGTGGAGCCATCAGCGGTTTTCATGCTACCCAGTCGCCTTTGATGGCGCGTTGCATTACAAATGAAAAGCACTGCCGTCCGATTTTCTATGGAGCGATGGTAACGGAAGGAATTGTGGCACTTATCTGGGCTGCTGCGGCGACTTATTTCTTTCAGGAGAACGGTATTGTGGATAAAGTGACCGGAGTGGCTTATTCCGGAGCCAAGGTCGCTACAGATATCTCAAAAGACTGGTTGGGGGCATTCGGTGGCATTTTGGCCATATTGGGAATTGTGGCAGCTCCTATTACGAGTGGTGATACCGCCTTGCGTTCGGCACGTCTGATTGTGGCAGACTTTTTTCATGTAGAGCAGCGCTCTATCGCTAAACGTCTCTTCATTTGTATCCCCATATTCTTGGTTACCATCTTGTTGTTGGTGTACAGCTTTGGAGATGCGGAAGGATTCAAGATTATCTGGCGATATTTTGCCTGGTGTAATCAGACCTTGTCTGTCTTTACTTTGTGGGCCATTACGGTCTGGCTGGTTTGTGCACGGAAAAACTATTGGGTAACCTTGATTCCGGCCCTGTTTATGACTTGTGTTTGTGCCACCTATATTCTCATTGCTCCCGAAGGGCTGGCCTTGTCGGCCGAAGTGGCTTATCCTGCCGGATTGTGTTGTGCACTGGTGGCTGCGGTCTGGTTTGTATGCTGGTTCCGCCGGATACGTTCCTTATAAAGAATTGTTTGGCTGTTCTATAGATTATGTATAATTTTGCGGGCTGTAAAGGTAAAAGTAATTTCAAATGAAAAAAAGATGCTTTTTAATGTGGGTCATGATGGCCGCTTCGGCAGGGGTAATGGCTCAGAAAGAAGGGTTTGGTTATAAATTTTATGGACAGGTGCGGACCGACTTATTCTATAACAGCCGTTCCAACTCAGAAACTGTCGACGGACTTTTTTACATGTATCCTAAGGATGTAGCTCCTGATGCGGACGGAAAGGATTTGAATGCCAAACCGGATGGTAACTTCTATACATTGTACACCAGATTGGGAGTGGATGTGACCGGACCTACCTTGGGAAAGGCAAAGACTTCGGCAAAGGTGGAAGTCGATTTCCGTGGTTCGGGTACCACTTATTCTTTGTTCCGTATTCGTCACGTGTATTTCAACCTTGATTGGGGAAAATCAGCCCTGCTGGTTGGACAAACATGGCATCCTCTGTATGGAGATGTAGCTCCTGAAATTCTGAACTTGAACATGGGAGCACCTTATCAGCCGTTCAGCCGTGCACCGCAGGTTCGCTATCGGTTTACAAACAAAAATTTCAAACTGACCGCTGCTGCTATATGGCAGTCACAGTATTTGTCGGTAGGTCCTTCTTCAAATGAGGCAGGAGCCGTTACTACAGTTAAAAGCCAGAGCTTTATGAAGAACGGTTGCTTGCCCGAGTTTTATTTGGGCATGGATTATAATCGTCCCGGATTGCTTGCCGGAGCGGGTGTGCATGTGTCTTCCATGTCTCCTCGTACAGAATCGAAATACAATGACAATATATACAAGGTAAGCGAACGCGTGACAGGAGTTTCAGCTGAGGCGCATGTGAAATATGTGCACCGCCGTTTCTTGCTGGCAGCCAAGAGCGTGTTAGGGTCAAACCTGACGCAAACCAGTACAATTGGCGGGTATGGCATTACGTGTACCGACTCTCGCACGGGTGAACAGGAGTACACTCCTTTGCGTGTATCGCATACTTGGGTAAATATGATGTATGGAAGCAAGTTCCGTGGCGGAGTGTTTGCCGGGTATCTCAAAAACTTGGGAGCATCGAAAAGTGTGACTGGAGTATTGGGTACAGGAACAAATATCGACCAGTTGAATACACTGGGAGCCGAACTGACTTACAATCGCCCGAACTGGAAGTTCGGAGCAGAATATACTTGGACCGGCGCGTGGTATGGCGATTATACCGACAAGGCACGGGTGACCAACACCCATCTGGTGAAAAATAACCGCATCGTACTGACTGCTTTGTTCCAGTTTTAATTTGTATCAATTATAATGAAATAGCGAGAAGATGCATCGGTGAGGGATGCTGCTTCTCGCTATTTTTATTATTCTGCTTTCTGTTTATATAGTTTATCTAAATCTATACTGGGTGCTTCTTTGTGAAGTAAGATAGTAGCGGATACCTCGTTAGCCTGAAAATTTTCCACATTTGATAACCGATTGATAAACTGACGTACTGTATCTACTTTTACATTTTCAACAAATACATTACGGATTGGTAATCGGGCATCTCCTTTTAGCTCGTAAATGGCATCAGCCGACTGGCAATGAATGTTCTTTACATGTATTCCATCTATACGGGTGATACGTGTTTCATAAGTTGGAACTAAATCTTTCCATTGGTATAATACTTCAGTGTCTACTTCAAAGGTACGAAGCATGTCTCCAGCTTCGATGTCTTCCAGGTAAATGTTTTCGATAAACCCTCCACGACGATGGTTTGTTTTTAAGAAAAACAGGCGGTGTACATTTTGTGGAGCTTTACAGCGGATCATGTAGATATTGCGTACTCCTCCGGAGATTTCACTTCCGATTCCGAGCAGGGTATGTCCATTGAGAATATCACAATCCCGGACGACGATATTTTCACTGGGTGTGTTGAGGCGCCATGCATCTTGGTTACGTCCGGATTTGATGACCACCGCATCGTCTCCCTGGTCGAACTTACAGTTCTCAATCAGAAAGTTCCGGCTCATTTCCAAATCGATTCCGTCATTGTTGTGCCCATGAGCCTGCACATCGAGGTGGCGTACTACGCCACTGTTACACAAATAGAGATGGATGGTCCAAAAAGGACTTTGGCGGATATGGAAATTTTCTAATAATATATTTTTGCAGCGGTTAAAATGAATGAGGTGTGGACGAAGATGATTTTCTCCTCTTGCCATTTGGCGTTGTTCTACAGGAACATCTGTTGACCCCATGGAATACAATTGTCTTAATGCGTTTAAGTGAGCTTCCGGACGTTTAAACCACGTACGCCAGGTGCCCATGACTGGAGCCAGTGTTCCTTTTCCGGAGATACCTACATTCTCACATTCAAATGCATAGATAAGTGGCGAGTAATTATAGCATTCCAGCCCCTCCCAGGAGGTCATTACAGCTGGAAGGTAATCATTGGGATTGTCAGAGAATCTGACTACAGCTCCTTCTTCCAAAAAAAGGTTGACATGGCTTTTGAGGTGAATAGGTCCGGTAAACCACTCACCGGCTGGGACTACCACTCGTCCGCCTCCCGCACGGTGGCATGCTTCAATGGCTTTGGCAAATGCCTGGGTGTTTAGATGATTGCTTCCCTTTTGGGCTCCATATTTTGTGATGGAGAATTCTTTATTGGGGAATGTGCACAAGTGTACGGAATCCATAGGGAAAGGAGCTTCCACATGTACAGGTTGTACGTTCACTTTTTGTGCTGAAGTTGTATACGCCATCAGGCTGGCAACAAAAATAGAAAATAATGTTTTGCTTCTCATGGTAATGTATTAGTTAGTATGCCTTTTGTGGCAAAGGAAAGCATTCTTTTGGAAATAAATCAGGTGTGAATGTCCTTATAAATGTATTTTTGTACGATATTCTATGATTCCGTACGTTTGTCTGCATCCTTTTTGGCCATAAGCGTTTAATTTTGCCTTTACAATAACCTAAGATGAAAATGTATGAAAATAAAGCGATTTCTGAATATTGGTCTTGCCGGTCTGTTTTTGGCAAATGTGGCTTATGCACAAAGTTATCAGTTTGATTTTAGTGAGAAGAAAAAAGTCGAGAAAGGAGTGATTCAAATCTCTTCAGATTCAATATATCCTTGTAAAGGTGGGTATGGATATGATTTCCTGCCTGCACCGGTGAAGAAAAGTAACGAACCTTTTTTCTTTTCGGTAGATGTTCCTGATGGAAATTATCTGGTGACAGTTACTTTAGGTAATGCCCGGAAAGCTGGTTCTACTACAGTGCGTGCAGAATCCAGACGTTTGTTCCTTGAAAATATATCTACTCGGAAAGGAGAGTTTCTAACTTATCGTTTTACGGTGAATAAGCGTAATACGATAATAAGTGATGGGGAAAAAGTACAGATTAAGGAGCGGGAAAAGAATAAATTGAACTGGGATGATAAGTTGACATTTGAGTTTAATGGAGATGCTCCTTGTCTGGCTAGTCTGAAAATTGAACCGGTAAATGATGTGGTGACCGTTTTTTTAGCAGGTAACTCTACTGTAGTAGACCAGGATAATGAGCCATGGGCTAGCTGGGGACAGATGATTCCGCGCTTTTTTGATGAACATGTATGTTTTGCAAACTATGCAGAAAGTGGTGAACGTGCCGATACCTTTATTAAGGCTGGTCGCCTGAAGAAGGCTTTAACTCAGATGAAAGAAGGGGATTATATGTTTATCGAGTTTGGGCATAATGACCAGAAATTAAAAGGACCGGGCAAGGGAGCCTATTATTCATTTGCCAGCAATTTGAAATATTTTGTAGATGTAGTACGTGCAAAAGGGGGGATTCCGGTTTTTGTGACTCCTACCCAACGTCGTTCATTTGACAATTCTGGTAAAATACAGGAAACACACGAAGACTATCCTGATGCGATGCGTTGGGTTGCCCAGCGTGAGGGAGTGCAGGTGATAGAATTGCATGACATGACCCGTGTGTTTTATGAAGCTATGGGAGTAGAACCTTCTAAAAAAGCTTTTGTGCATTATCCGGCAGGAACTTATCCCAATCAGACGAAGGCTTTGGCTGATAATACCCATTTCAATCCATACGGAGCGTATGAAATTGCTAAATGTGTGATTGAAGGTATTAAGCAGTTGAATCTTCCCTGGGTTAAATATTTGAGAGATGATTATCATCCTTTTAATCCTGCGAGTCCAGATAAAGTAGATACATTCAAGTGGAATGAAAGTCCTTTCACGGAGATTGAGAAACCTGATGGAAATTGATTTTTGTAAGTTATAGAGTCTTATAAGTTTTAATAGGTAGGATAAGCTATTTGAGGTAAAAGGGAGAAAGAGCGGACTAAATGATCAATAGTTCGTTCTTTTTTTATTTGTCAATAGATTTATGTACAAAAGCACATGATTGTGTACAATATTCCATGCGAGAGTAATCTCTTTCTGCTATCTTTGGAATTTGAAAATAAGTAAATATGTATATGAAAAAACACATAATGTGGGGAGTCTGGTTGCTAGGGGCAACCTGCTTTTCTTTTTCTGCTTATGCGCAAAACAAGGTGAAAGCGCCAATGGAAGATGTTAACCAGGTAGTCGATTTGACACTGGATAGCTTGAATAAAGCAAAAACAGCCAGACCGGTTGCGGGGTCTACCCGTAAGGGGAATAATCCTGTACTTTTCTTGGTAGGAAATTCAACGATGCGCACCGGAACGTTAGGCAATGGAAATAACGGACAGTGGGGATGGGGATATTTCTTCCATGAATATTTTGATGAAAATAAGATTACAGTTGAAAACCATGCGTTGGGTGGAACCAGTAGCCGTACATTTTATACTCATTTGTGGAAAGATGTCCTGAAAGGAGTAAAGAAAGGTGACTGGGTTATTATCGAATTGGGACATAACGATAACGGACCGTATGATAGCGGCCGGGCACGTGCGTCTATTCCTGGCATTGGTAAAGACAGTCTCGAAGTAACAATTAAGGAGACAGGAGTTAAGGAAACAGTGTATACTTATGGCGAATATATGCGTCGTTATATTCGTGAAGTCAAGGCCAAAGGAGCTCATCCAATTCTTTTTTCTCTTACTCCGCGCAATGCTTGGGAGGATAAGGACAGTACCATAATAACTCGTGTAAATAAGACTTTTGGTTTGTGGGCCAAGCAAGTGGCTAAAAAAGAACATGTACCTTTTATTGACCTTAATGAGATAACGGCTCGTAAATTTGAGACTTTTGGCAAGGAAAAGGTAAAATATATGTTCTATTTGGATCGTATCCATACCAGTGTGTTTGGAGCACGGGTAAATGCTGAATCTGCCGCCGAAGGTATTCGTGAATATAAAAAACTGGAACTTGCCCGTTATTTGAAGCCTGTCGAACAAGATACGGTCACTGGTTCAACCAGAAAGAAAGGCTGTCCGGTGTTATTTACCATAGGTGACAGTACGGTGCGTAATCAGGATAAAGACGAGAATGGTCAGTGGGGATGGGGAAGTGTGATTGCCGAACTGTTTGACTTAAATAGAATTTCTGTAGAGAATTGTGCTAAAGCAGGCCGTAGTGCCCGTACTTATTTGGAGGAAGGCCGCTGGGATAAGGTCTATGATGCCTTGCAACCTGGTGATTTTGTATTGATTCAATTTGGGCATAACGACGCTGGAGCTATTAATACAGGAAAGGCGCGTGCTGAACTTCCAGGGGCTGGAGAAGAAAGTAAAGTCTTTTTAATGGAAGCCACTAAAACTTATGATGTGGTGTATACATTTGGCTGGTATTTGCGTAAATTTATCCGCGATGCTCAGGAAAAAGGGGCTATCCCTATTGTGTTGAGTCATACGCCACGTAATATGTGGGATAATAATGAGATACAACGTAATACCACATCTTTTGGTAAATGGACACGGGAAGCTGCTGAAGCAACAGGTGCGTATTTTATTGACTTGAATAAGTTGTCAGCAGATAAATTGCAACAGATTGGTTATGAGCAAGGTCTGAAATACGTAGCTCCTTATTTCTGTAAGGATCATACACATACATCATTGAAAGGAGCGCACTTGAATGCACAAAGCATTGCAGACGGTTTGAAAGAAACAGATTGTACATTGAAAAACTATTTAAAATAATTGGAGGTACTATGAAACGTGAAGCTTTTAAAATGTTCCTGAAACCAGGATTTGAAAAAGAGTATGAAAAACGCCATGCTGCTATTTGGCCGGAACTGAAACAGATGTTGTCAGAAAATGGCGTGTATGATTATTCTATCTATTGGGATAAAGATACTAATATCTTGTTTGCCTGTCAGAAAACGAAAGGTGAAGAATCTTCTCAGGATATGGGAAATAACCCGATTGTACAGAAATGGTGGGATTATATGGCTGACATTATGGAGGTGAATCCTGACAATTCTCCGGTTACTATTCCTTTGCCGGAAGTTTTCCACATGGATTAAACAGGCAATTCTGTACAAGATTGAAAAAAGTGCATGGCTTTTTTAGTGATGCACTTTTTTATATTTTTGCAAATAGTATATAAAAACAAAGCAGAATGAACAGGCTATTCTTCTTCATATTCTTTTTTATTGTATTGTTGGTAGAAGGAGTTGAGGCTGCAGTGGATGTGCGTTCCACTCGCTTTACAACCACATCCGGGTTAGGCAATAATTCGGTCAGATATATGTATCAAGACAGTAAGGGATTCATTTGGATGGGAACTCTTAACGGGCTTAGCCGTTTTGATGGAACTTCTTTTATTACATTCCGTCCTCGAAAAGGAAATAAGCCCTCATTGCCGGATCATCGTATACAGGAAATTATAGAGGACCAGAATTGTTTTTTATGGATAAAGACAACTGGAGAGTCAGTCGGGTGTTACGACTTGAAGAAGGACTGCTTTGTGGATTTTACAGGTAGTGGTGAATTTTTACGCCATTATTCGAATGTCTATTTTGTCAATAAAAATGAAGCTTGGGTAACGGGAGAAAGAGAAGGATGCCGGTTAATACGCTACCGGAAAGACCGTACTTTTACTTCAATTGCCTTCGATGTTCGTAATGGGCTTGCGTCCAACCTTATTCGTGATTTGAAGGTAGGTGCAGAAGGTTGGGCTTGGATTGCCACAGGAAAAGGGCTTTATTATTGGGATGGAAAGAAACTTCATGCAGTGGATGAGCGTATGGACTTTATGAGAATAGCTGTTCACGGGAAGAAAACCTATTTCCTGACGAATAAAGGGGATGTGTATACTTTTCTGAATGGGGCTTTAAAGAAGGAAGTTTCTATTGAAGGAGATTTTACTTACTATGATAATTTGATATTAGGTAAGAAGTGGCTTATTTTTAGTGCTACTAATACCTGGAGTTTTGACTTTGAAACGCATGTACTGACTTTAGCTGAAGAGGCACTGCAAATAAAAAGAGCGAAGGTTATTAAAGATAACAAGGGAGAATCGTGGGTTTATGGAAACAGTGGAGTATTAACATGGATTGATTCCCAATCGGGAAAAGTGACTCCTTTTTTATTGATGCCGGAAGAGAAGCGTAATTATGTGGACAGGGAACGCTATTATGTGGTACATGATTCACGTGGAATTATTTGGATTGGTACTTATGGTAACGGCCTTTTTGTATATGATGTTTCAAACGGGCAAATGAAACATATTGTAGCCGACTCTGACAATACGCAAAGTCAGATTGGCTCAGATTTTTTGCAATGTGTCATAGAAGACCACTCTGGTAATATATGGGTAAGTTCGGAATATACGGGAGTGTCCCGTTTGGAAGTCCTGAATGAAGGTACACTTCGTATTTTCCCGGCAGGTGAAGGGAAGTTTAATCGTTCGAATACGGTACGTACCCTGCACCGTTGTTCTTCAGGAAATATCATTCTTGGAACCCGTGATGGAAGAATGTATGAATACGATTCACAGTTGAATAATAAAAAGGAAGAAACAACTTATGGAAGTAATATTTATGCGGTTGTAGAGGATGCGGATGGAGTTCAGTGGTATGCTTCGCGTACCAAGGGACTGATTGTGGGTAACCGTGTATATACACATAATCCTTCCGATTCATCTTCATTGGGATCGAATCAAGTATTTTGTCTGTTGAAGGATAGTAAAAACCGTATATGGGTTGGAACTTTTGAAGGAGGACTTGATTTGGCCGTTCCAGGTAAGAATGGCTATACTTTCCGTCATTTCTTGACTTCCACTTATGGACAGCGTCAGGTGCGGGTTATTTTTGAAGATGACAATCATTGGGTTTGGGTTGGAACCAGTGAAGGCGTTTATGTGTTTCAGCCTGATAAACTGTTGAAAGATCCGTCTGCATATTATAGTTATACCTTCGATAACGGAATGTTGAGAAGTAATGAGATTCGTAGCATCGCTTCTGATGGGAAAGGGCACATCCTGATAGCAGAGTCGGGAGCCGGATTTTCGGTGTGCTCTCTTCCTGAAAATGGAAATTATGCTCAGCTGAAGTTTGAACATTTTGGATTAGAGGATGGATTGGTTAACGGAATGGTACAAACTTTCATTCCAGATATGAATGGTAAAATCTGGATTACCACAGAATTCGGTGTTTCTTGCTTTGATGCGGCCCGTAAAACATTCGAAAACTATTTCTTTTCTACAAATATGCTGGGCAATGTGTATGCCGAGAATTGTGGACTAAGTTTGGATGACGGCCGTATTGCTTTTGGTACAAATTATGGATTGACGGTGATTGATCCGCGTAGGGTAAAACATCCGGAAAGTAAAACGAAAGTTACGTTTACAGATTTGCGGTTGAATGGCATTTCGGTTAGTCCAGATGAACCGGATTCTCCTTTGGATATGTCTTTAGCCTATGCTTCAGAGGTGAATTTACAGTATTATCAAAGTTCTTTTGTGGTAGAATTTTCTACTTTCGACTACTCGGGAGCAGGAGGTTCTAAGTTCAGTTATAAGCTTGAAAACTATGATAAGGGATGGAGTGTCCCTTCGTCCTTGAATTTTGCGGCTTATAAAAATCTTTCTCCAGGAACCTATTATCTTCACGTTAAAGCTTCTGATGCTTCCGGATTATGGGGAGCGGAGGAATCTGTATTGAAGATTGTGGTGAATTCTCCTTTCTGGAAAACGCCATGGGCTTATATCTTGTATGTGATAGTGATAGCTGTACTGTTGTACATTGTATTCCGTATTATACGTAATATGAATACTTTACGTAACAAGATTAAGGTAGAGGAGCAGCTTACCGAGTATAAACTGGTGTTCTTTACCAATATTTCACATGAGTTCCGTACGCCGTTGACGTTGATACAAGGTGCGTTGGAGAAGATTCACCGCTTGAAAGTGCCGAAAGAAATGGCTTACTCTCTTAAGATTATGGACAAGAGTACGGAACGTATGCTGCGTCTGATTAATCAATTGCTTGAATTCCGTAAAATGCAGAATAATAAGCTGGCATTGTCATTGGAAGAAACAGATGTGATAGCTTTCCTGTATGAAATTTATTTGAGCTTCAAGGATGCGGCAGAATCAAAGAACATGGAATTCCGTTTTATTCCTTCTTGTCAGTCGTACCGGATGTTCATTGATAAGGGAAACGTGGATAAAGTAGTGTATAATATTTTGTCTAATGCCTTTAAATACACTCCGTCAAAAGGAAAGATTGAGTTTGTGGTGAATGTAGACGAATCGGCTGGAAGACTGAAAATGAGTGTATCTGATACGGGTGTGGGTATTCCCAAGGAAAAACGTGGCGAATTGTTCAAGCGGTTTATGCAAAGTAATTTCTCTGGTGACAGTGTAGGCGTGGGGCTGCATCTGACGCATGAACTGGTCAACGTGCATAAAGGAACAATTACTTATGAGGAGAATCCGGGAGGAGGCTCTATCTTTATTGTGACTTTGCCGACGGACAAGTCCGTATATGAAGAAAAAGATTTTCTTGTGCCGAACAATGTGCTGCTGCGTGAGGAGGAAATGGCTGAAAAGCATTTGGCGGATGTGGTATTGAAGGATGAAGAAGGGTTGGATGAAGTTCTTCCGGTAAATCCGCTGAATAAATACAAGGTCCTGATTGTAGAGGATGATAATGATGTGCGTGAATTCCTGAAAGAGGAGCTGGGAGTATATTTTGAGGTTGTAGCAGAAGCCGACGGAGATGCAGGATTGGAACGTGCGCGTAATTATGATGCGGATTTGATAATCAGTGATGTGGTCATGCCGGGATGTTCAGGTTTTGAACTGACACGGAAATTGAAGACAGATTTTAATACCAGTCATATTCCGGTGATTCTGCTGACGGCCATGACTTCGGTAGATAATCATGTGAAAGGAGTGGAGTGTGGAGCTGATGCTTACATCACGAAACCGTTTAGTCCGAAACTGTTGTTGACACGGGCGTTTAAGTTGATAGAGCAGCGTGAAAAACTAAAAGAGAAATTCTCACATGATCCCAATCAGGTGCGTCCGGCTCTTTGTTCCTCTGATAAGGATAAATTCTTTGTAGAGAAGATGGGGCGCATTATGGAAACGCAATTGGGAAATCCTCAGTTTACCGTAGACGAGTTTGCTTCCATGATGGGGGTAGGACGTTCTATCTTTTATCGTAAGGTGAGAGGTGTAACAGGTTATTCCCCCAATGAATACATACGTATTATGCGAATGAAAAAAGCGGCAGAACTGCTTTCTTCTCTGGAAAATCTGACAGTGGCCGAAGTTTCGTATCAGGTAGGTATTAACGATCCGTTCTATTTTAGTAAATGTTTTAAACTCCAGTTTGGTGTGACTCCTTCCGTCTATCAGAAAGGAGGAAGAGGAGAAAAGGAAAAAGAAGCAAATGCCGATTCTGAAGTCAAAGAAGAATAAGCTAGAGGTTGAATCTTCTTTGCTATTTGGAATTTGCAAAAATTAGAAATAAGCGGCCGATAATGTAAATATTTGATGAAAAATGTCGGATATTCTGTAAAGTTCATGATTAAAGGCGTGTAAAAGTAATAAATATTGAAATTATATGAAGAAAAAGTATTATCTTTGCACGAATACAAAAACATAGAAGATGGGACATCATCAATTAGACAGTTTAGACGAACAAATTCTGCGTATGATCGCAGGCAATGCACGTATTCCTTTTTTGGAAGTAGCACGTGCTTGTAATGTATCGGGAGCCGCTATTCATCAGCGAATTCAGAAGTTGACGAACCTGGGAATTCTGAAGGGTTCAGAATTTATCATTGATCCGGAAAAGATAGGTTATGAAACCTGTGCTTACATCGGTTTGTATTTGAAGGATCCGGAACAGTTTGACACTGTAACGGAAGCTTTGAAGTTTATTCCGGAGGTAGTGGAATGTCATTTTACGACAGGGCAGTATGACATGTTCATCAAGATTTATGCAAAGAACAATCATCACTTGCTGGAAATTATCCACGATAAACTTCAACCGTTGGGCTTGTCGCGCTCGGAAACAATTATTTCTTTCCGTGAAGCTATCAAGCGCCAGATGCCGATAATGGATCTGGCGAATGATGAAGATTAAAATCGCGACGCTTATTTTTGCGTACGTTCGTAATCCACGAAACTATAGGAGTAGAGATGCTTTTCGTCTGTCGGATG
>OHAY01002265.1_pt1 | contig 15678 bp, 9 predicted proteins | sample 1577191 | NCBI WGS metagenome assembly OHAY01 (sample SAMEA3541504, study PRJEB24748) | human gut metagenome | biome: human gut; feature: human-associated habitat; material: faeces | place: China | collected 2012 | reverse complement strand
CTTCACATACTCGAATAGTCCCCGAGTATATTTTTCGATATCCACCCCTACATATTGAGTATAGGTGTATTTGATGATACATATAGACATTTTATTTGCCATTTTATTCTTGCTTTTTGGTTATACCTTTATAATATAGTAATATTGAGGGAAAATTTCAAAAAAAAGCGCCAATATTTTGAAAAAAAGTATTGGCGCTTGATTATTTAAATGATGTCAACCATTAGAATTTGGTAAGTTGTTCCACCTTGTCGAATTTGATGGTTGTTCCATCTATGATGACCTTTACTTTGTTTTCAGCCTTTGTTCCCATGTCGTAATATGAATATTTGTACCAGGAATTACCGAGAGGTTTAATGCTGATGATACCATGTCGCTCACTTGGACCATCTTGTAAACCGCTGCGGAACAGCCAACAAGCATAACCTCCATCGTCATAATCATATTCTGCAGCCAAGTGTTTACTTATCTTTTACCAATGTTTTTACCTTACGTTTAACAACATTGAAGCTAGGAAGAGTTTGAGCTTTTAGAAGCATATCAGCAGTCGTTTGCTGGTCAATGGCTCTACAATCTCTCAGCTTATATATATTTTGACGAGGTTTTTCGTCTTGGTAGCGCTTTCCATTTCTGATATACCAGCTTGTTTCTGTGCCATCTTCGGGTTCGAGAGCTGTATTACCAAAAACAATCTGGTTATTTGGAGTAACTATGGCTTTTGAAATCTGAGTACCATCCTGATATATTTTATTGACATACCAGCATTTATCTTTCGAACAGTACATTTGAATTATATCTTGTCCGTTTCTTGAACCATATTTATTGACTATCGTATAGTCTGAACCGATATAATTGACACTAACGCTTCGGTTTTCATCTAACTTTTTTAGCGTTATGGTACCACCTCCATAAGAATACTTAATCTTATCAATGCTTCCTTTCGTATAAATGAATTTATCATATAAGCGCTGACTTACCACTCCGTTTCTTATCGTTCCGTTATTGTAATCTGCCAAGACATGATCTAAGATTTTGGAATCTATCGAATTGTGCCCCAGATTTTGTATAATTTCCTTTACGTCAAACGGGGTATATGACGTATTTTGTGGAAGGATGTCAGGATCATCCAGACAGGTATTTTTATAACCATCTTTGGTGCCGTCATTCATTTGTCTAATCTGCGCAGTAAAGGTGATAGGAGAGGTTATTTTGAACTTCTTCTTTTCGCATTCGTTAATATAGAAGGTATGGGGATATATTCCCCAAATGGTTGTGACAGGATAAGCAGAATTCTCAGATTCTAATTTTGTTACTTGATTCTCGTCCAACACTTTAATTTCGATTTCTCCTTGGGTTAACACCAGATTATTGGGAGTAACCTCAATATCACCGGTATAGCTCCATAGTGGATGTTCGATAGTTCCATGACCTTTCCAGCCATTGAAGGTTCCATACATAACATACAAATTATTACCAAAGATGTTAGACTCAGAATTATTAGATGAGTCTTGTAAATATAAAGTTCCTTCTCCCCTTGGTACCATACTATTCTTGTCAATTTGACCTTCATAATAGAAGAAGCCATTATTTATTGTCTTATTCTTAGTAGCAGTGGCTGTAGTACACATAGTGAAAGCTACTACCAGTAGAAATGTTATTTTAAATGGTCTAATCATAAGTCTTTTCTTTAATTAGTGTTCACTGAATTAATATTTAGCTAGGGTGTCCAGTTCTATGTTCTTAAAAACAAGTTGGAAACATCCCCGTAAATTATTTATAATAACGCTCTATTTTTTTATGTTTTACAGAACTTTCGCAAGTAAACTCCACACGCCCTGAAAGGGCAGAAGCTCCTAGCCCGTTCTTGAACCACATACGAAAGTTCTGTAACTTTATAATATAGTAATATGAAAGTAAAATTTCAAAAACTAGTTGCTTTTTTCTGTAGCTTTATCCATTAAGTCTTTCATCTTATGCAAGGTCTTCTTAATGGATAGATATTTCTCGTTTGTTTTCTTGTTCTCAATTCCTTGTAATTCGACTTCTTCTTCTTGGATATGATAATAGAAGAATGAGCATTTTTCTCCTTGGTATGAATAGTATTTTTTCTTTTGAAAATCCATACCTTTAGGAAATTTATTTCCAATTGTTTTTATAACCTCCTCATTCCATTCAGAATCTTTCTTATTGCTTTTGGGAATATTGCAACCTTTTACAACGAGGCCAACGCTAAGGCTATTATTGCCTTGTTGTTGCAAGCAGAAAATAGTACCGTTAGGCATGAGAAATTTGACTTCAAGGAATGCTTCTCCATGAAAGAATCCTATTCCGATATATAGCTTTTCTTTTTCTTGCGGGATAACATTCTTCTTGTCTTCCCAAATATGTTTGTCGTTGGAGTTGTAGTCAATGGTAAACTTGTTATCTAATAGTGATACTAAATATTTTGCACATTCGTACATGACAAGTTTTTGCCAAATATCATAGCACCGAATTTTATAAAATTCTTGATGGCTTGTTAATATGTTCCAACATATGTCATTATTGATTGTACATTCTTTTTTGTTGCTAATTTTTTTTAGACAACTAGAGATATGATTAGAAAATATATCTATAAACATACAATATTTATTGATAAGCTCTTGGTAGAAACACTTATTTTCTACATTATTCCATACCTTTTTGTTTTTATTTAGTTGAGAAAGGATGTTAGAATATTGTTTGTAGTTTATGATTTTCCATTCTGCTCTGTTTGTAAATTCTGTTTTTCCATCTGCTACAGTGCTTGTTGTAGTGAAAACGAGTTCATCTGAGTTTACTTTGCTGGTTTTATCAAGAATATTGTCTGCTAATGTGAGTAATACATATTTGGTCTTAGAATTTTGGAAGTTAATTAACTCTTCATTCTTTTTTGCCCAATTATTTCCTAATCTATTTTTCTCCTCGTTTGCTTTTTCTTGCTCTTTTAAGCCTTTGATGTTCAGATAGATAACTTTTTTATGATAATTCTCTAACTGCTCTTTGTAAGGTAAACTCTTGAATTTATTCTCAAGGACGAAGATGATTGCCCCAGGGATATATTTTTCTTCTTGTATTTCATCTTCTTCCACTTTTTTTATATGATAGTTGCGCACTTTTTGGCAAATACAGAAATCAAAATTCTTGTATTCGCGTTTAACCATCATTTCTTCTTCTTTAAATTCCCATATGGGGTCGTTCAACCAAACTTGCATAAGTTGATTGAAAATACCACGTGTATTCTTATCTTCTGCTAACCATGCCAGGAAGTTGCTGTGAAACAACTCTTTGGATGATAAGGATAGCTGGAAGATAGGATTGTTGTTTAATTTTTCTACAAATGTATCCATAATTCTTCGTTATAGTTTCTAAGACGATGTCGTACTTGTTTACGACATCGCCTTGTTTATAAATAAGAAGCAATTCCGCTTGGACAAGCATACGAACTTAGTGCTCTTCCTTTTTCTATCTTTACTTGCTTTCTAGTATTTTCCTTTAGCGTTTTGCTAGTTTTCCCAGTTGCTGCTGAAAGTTGCTCTAGCAGAGATTGCTCTATGGCATAGAAAGAGTCTATATCTTGTGCTAATGTGCTGACTTTCTTTTCTAATCTTTCTATTTTATTTCTGCGTAATCCTGGAATGAAGCCAAAACAGATAGAACTAACTATACTTGTGAAGCCAAGTATTAGCGAAATGATAATCCCTGAATCCATTACTCTTCTAAGATGCTTTCGTAATAGTCTAGTTGCTGAGTAAATTCTGCATCACCTCGCAAGCTACGTCCTTTAGACATCACTTGATCAAATTTCTCGCGCCAAGCATTTTTCATTTTCTCTTCGGCAAAAGATTTAGACATTATAAAAATTGCACCAAAAAGCCAACCAAAAAAAGGTATAATAATACCTGCAATTGCTACCATTTTATAGCAGTTAATTTTTATGTCAAGGAAGCCCAATCTCTTGTTAGCACCTGCTACTGACAAAGCTAGAAATTCAATGATGTCTTCTTTGGTGTTAGGAACTGGGAATGTAGATATTATATCTATTTTCTTGTCGGCAATGAATTTCTCTCTCAGACCTTTTTTTTCAGCAGGAGCAGCCTCTTCTATTTCTTTTTCCTCAGATTCAGTTAAGGTTATCTCGCTTAACTTCTTTGAAAGAATCTGAACAGAAGAAACAGAATTACTAGGGGTCGTAATCTCATATCCACACACACACTTCACGGTCATAGGAGGAATCTGTCTGCCGCAATTAGGGCATACTCTGCCAAATTCCTCTTTCTTCTTTTGGTCAATCTTTTCTTGTTTGCCATTTTCTGCCAAATCGTGTTCTTTCTTGCGTTTCTGCAAAATGGAGTTTATGTAGATTTCCAACTCGGTGAGATCTACACCTTCTGCTGTCGCACGTTTTACGAGCGCAGCTTTCTCGTAGTCTTCAAGAACACCATCTTCGAGGGTTGCTTGAATCAAATTCTCTAATTCTTTTGAAAACATAATAGTAAATATTTGTAATTATTAATGATTGTTTATTTTGAAAGACTTTACATCCCCGGCATAGTAGGAGGCATTCCCGGCATCTGTGGGGCGATGCCTTGGAACAATGGAGCGAGTTCTGCTACATTACCGGCAAACTCCCACTGCGCCATACCGTTCTTCCAAACGTATGACTGCTGGGTGAGCTGACCCTGCTGAACGAGCTGCTGGAGCTTGTTCCAATCGCATGGACCATACTGCTGACCATTGATGCCAATATAATACTGTACCTGAGGAACTGCGGCACCCATTCCCGGCATCTGAGGCGCACCACCCATGCCTTTCTGACCTGGCATCTGAGGAGCTCCACCCATGCCTTTCTGACCTGGCATCTGAGGAGCTCCACCCATCTGACCCATATTGTTCATACCACCCATAGTCTGCTGGCGGAAGGCATTGATGCCATTATCTGTGGCATTGTTGAGAACACCGGCATTGAGGTTTGCCTGATGAGCACCCATAAAGGTCTGCTCTGTCTGGAGACGAGAAGCACGCTGCATCTCCTCACGCTGAATACGCATGGTTTCACGTTGGTTCTCCAAGTTCATGCGCTGCAATTCCTCCTGACCGCCAAGGTCGAGTTTCTGCTTTCTGCCCATGGCATCGAGATTCAGCTCAGACTGCTTCTTGAGCATATCCTGCTGAAGGTCGTTGTTGAGGTTGAAGTTGGAAATCTGGGCATTATGTTGAGCCATCATACGCTCCTTCTCTAGGTCGGCAGTGAGGGCTTTGAGTTCACGGTAACCACGGCTCTCCTTATCTACGTTGATGCCTGTGATGTCGAGACTGCGGATGGTGATGCCGAAAAGCTTCTCTACCTGTGGAGTAACACGCTGCTGGATGAGTTCGCTAATCTCAAAAATCTTGCGCTCAATCTGAACTACAGGAATCTGGGCGTCAGAAGGGGCATTGCTAACTACACTCTTGATGAACTTGGTGAGCTGGCCACGAAGCTTGTTCTTGAAAGTCTCGTCGCTGTAACCCTCATTTCGGTTCACACTATGGAAGAGATCCATGTCCTCGATGGCATATACTACGGCACCATGTACAGATACAGGTACGCCATAATCTTGCAGGCGTGGGTCGAAGACATCAAAGTAAGGGATGGCAAAGTTCAGCTGACTACCCTTGCTCAGGTTGCTGAGGTTGGTCAGGTTGTTCTGTTCCACTCTTCTCGCTGCTTCCTCGGCAGCCTGTCTTTTTTCTTCTTCTACTTCCTTGGAAGATTTAAAACCAAAAAATCCCATATGTTTCAGTTTTTATGATTGTTATTATTTTTGTTATTTACTATAGAATCCCTTTGTAGGGGACAGATTATTTCGTTGTATAGATTCGCTTCGTCTTGCCCTGGGCATCTACTTCTACGAAGGTGTCTGCTCCATATTGGCGGCTTGCGTCGTGATAGTTGAATGAATATTTCGTTTCGTAATTGCCGTCGATGGTAGGTCGGCTTACCTGGTCGATGCTATCCAGTATTTCCGGTTTCAAGCCCAGCTGCTGGTACAGATGCTGCTCTACCATGTTTCGGATGGCATTGAGATTCTCATCCACATAACCACGAATCTGGTCGATGAGCGACTGGTTGCTCTTATCCTTCTGCAGCAGGCGCTGTCGCATGGTCTTCTTGAGCGGAGAGCCGTCGGCCTTGATCGGAGCTGGTGGCATCGCATCATTCTGCAGTGCAGATTCTACCACATATTCCCTGCGACGGACATGGAGCATCGGGTTGCCGTAGAGACAGAACATCAGGGCGGTGCTCATAGAGAAACAATCATCCTCTACATGTCGGCACATGTTGAAGTAATCGCACTTAGCCTGGAGCATCGCCTTTCCGCCCGTCATACCCTTGAACTGATAGAGCGGATAGAGGCGCATCAGCACCTCGCTGCCTGTGCCCGGATTCAACAGAAGTTGGCGGGCTTCATCCGTTTCCTCATTAGAGAACATCGGAACAGGAATGAGCGAACCGGTATAAAGCAATACGCCACCTCCGTAGAGGGCGCTGAGCAACATGGAGTCGTTTCGTTTGTAACCGGCATATCGGGCTCCGAAACAAGCCACGGTATTGAAGACTCTTGCCCTGCCTTGGTTGAGGAGCGAAGGATTGAATGCTTCATCCTCACTATAGAATCCGCACATACCCTCTGCATCGGCACCATGAAGATTGAACATCAGCATATCTGCCTTGTCCAAAGACTTGCAATAGATGCTGAGGCTTTCCGAATCTTCGGTCAGCAGCTTCGGACTGATATACATTCCGTTGCGGATCAGCTCAGGATCGTCGGTATTGTAAAGAAGCGGCAGGTGCTGGGTCATCGTGCAGCTGGCTGGAATCCAGTCGCGGTTGCTGATCATCAGAACATTGCCAACAGGAATACCGCCGCCATACATACTGCTGATGTTGAAGTAAGCACCGATGTCGCTTCGGATATCCGTATCGAGCTGACCGTCTTCCAAAGGCAGACGAGCCACATTGTTGCGGGCGCAACCTACGGTGAAGTCTGAATCGCGACTATCCAGCAAATCTACGATATAGGTGCCTTCGAAGGCATAGCAGGTATCTGTAGGGATTCGCTCGCCGCCATACGGCCATGGGTCTTCGACGCGAGGGATAGGAATCACATCGTCACCTCCTATTATAAATAGGTGTAGGTCGGGACCTGCTGTCAGGTTGTTGTCTGCGATGCAGCGGGATACTGCTTCATTGCATTCTATCCAGGATGGAGTCTCATGGGTGGAATCAAGTCCATATTGCGCGATGTCGAGAAATGTCCAGTACATCTGCTGGTCGTAGGCATTCTGTATGAAGTCGTTGAAGACATCATATACCTCCTGGATGGTGCAACCGTATTTTCTAGCCAGTGCATTGCCATCTGTCAGGATGATGCCGTAGTGGTCTTCCAAGGGGTCGGGCTGGTCGATGGGTTCATCGGCTGTTCTAGCTTCTGATGCCATCTGCACGGCTTCCGGCTGTGGAGCCGCCTTGCTTTGTCCCGGCATAGGAGGAACCGATGAGGCTCCCGGCATAGGGGGAGGAGTTGCACCGCCTGGCATACTTGCCATTTGAGGCTGCTGACTGATCGCATTGACGCTTCCCAGTCCCATATTATTGGCAGCCTGCAGAGGATTGAAGCCTCTCATCTGGTTGAGCTTCACGTTCTGGGCATTAAACTTTGGCATCGGAGGAGGTGTAGGCATCTGAGGTGGAACAGCCATCTTGCTCTTCTCCTTCGGGATGAATTCCGAAAGGGTTGTGTCGCAATAGAACTGATACCATTCTTCTGGCTGAGGCTTATCCTCCAACATCTCCTTTACGGCATGCCATAGGGCACTTAGCGGTTCACTCATTCCGTTTTGCACGGCCTGGTCGAGATACAGAATGGTCTGCTGCCTGTAGTAATCCTGCTTTCCATTCTTGTGGTAGTCGGCAAGATTATCAAGAGCCATTAGCAGGGCGATGTCACCTTGCGGACAACCGAAACCGCCCATTCTTGGCAGAAGCACGGTGGCATTGTCGATATTGCCGGTCTTGATGAACGCTACATGAGCCCAGAAGAGTTGCCAGTAGTTATCGGTACGGGAACCGAAGAAGGCAAGGGCGCACTTGTCGGGATACATCGAGGCAAGCAACAGATGATAGTAGAACTGGATGTTGTTATCATTCGTCATCACACGTGCCAACTGCTCCAGACTGTTGAACTTGCGTTTCAGAATGTCGGTATGGTTGGTCTGGATGGCATTGAAGACCTCGGTCAGAATCTGCTCTGTCAGGAATTCGTTACCCTTGCTGCCTTGCAGGATATGGATGTTCTGACGTACCTGATCTATGATCTGGTTGGCTCTTAAGGGAGCAATATGCCATTGGATGCTCAACTGGTTGAGTTCTGCCAACTTCTGATTATCCAACTTGCCATCCACCAGTCGTTCCTGCACAGCCTGCAGAAAGAGAGTCTCATTCTGCTGATAGATCTCAGTCTGAGTCTTCTGTGCCTCATATACAGTCTGGTTGTTTACCGTACTGTTGTTGGTGGTATGGGTTGTTGTTGAGGTGTTATAGTTGTTTTGCGTATTGTGGGAGTCGGAATGGATTCCGCCTACCACAGCCGCATCACCATCAAGTTTAATATCGCTCATAGTCTGATTACTTTATATGTTTAGACTTCTTGTTGCATTTTCTGGAGAGGGCTTACCATTGGAACGGTGCGCCACAGTCTGGACAGTTTGGAGTGCCTGGTGCAATGTGGATGGTGTGTCCACAGTTGTAGCACTGGCATTCTATCAATTCCTGCTGAGGAGTTGCCTGTTGTGGAGCTGCTTGGCTTCCTGCTGTATTTCCACCGAGTCCGCCATTGAAGGCGTTCAGATTGTTGGCGGCAGCAGTGCTTACCTGCGAGATGTTGTTCATAGCCACATCCTGGGTATGATCTACTCGCTCCTGCTGGCGTCGGTTTTCCTCTTCCAACTGATTGATGCGCTGTTGCTGCTGGCTTTGCTGGGCGCCGCTGATGCCGGTGGCTGTATCTTTTATCATGCCGGCCATCTTCATCATGGCTTCCATCTGAGCATTGCTGTTCTGCTGCTGCATCTGTAGCATCTGCTGCATCATCGCTTCCTTTTCTGCTGCAGTCTGTCGCAGATTTTCGGCTTCCTTCTCGCCGCTATAGGCGTTTGCCATAGCTACCTGTGCATCTCCGGTGAGGTGGGAGAGTTGTGCGGCACGAATCTGTTCGGCGGTCATATTGGCGAAATGGTTGTCACGATTCATCTGTTCATTGCTCTGAATGGTGGCTACGTTTTCTTCGTGCTGATATTTCTGCTGGTCGAGCTGTGCCTGCATCTGAGCCATCTGCTGCAGCTTGTCCATCTGACGCTGGTGGCGGTTGGCTTCCAACTGGTCATCGTCCATTTTTTCCTGGCGGTTGCGCTCATAGGCAAGGCGGTCGTCTTCCAGTTTCTCGTTGCGTGCCAGGAGATGGTCTTCCTTATCCAGTTCGCGTTGACGCATCATCTGCTGGAAGTCGTAATCATCCTCCTTCGCCTTTCGGTTGAAGTCTCGGTTGTATTCCTTTTCTTCCTGCATCCACTGGCGTTCACGCTCTTCATCTTCGATGCCCCAGTTACGGCGGCGTTCCAGATCTTCACGTTCCCAGTCGTGGTCGGTACGGGAATCATCGAGTGCCCATTCTGCCTTGAGACGGGCTGTGTCGATGTTCTGCTGGCTCTGGATGCGCATGATTTCCGTGATTTCCTCACGAGGAATCTTCTTGTGTGCAAGTTCATCTTCGAGCACTTCCATTTCCTCCTGCTTGACCAGACGGTTCTTGCGGAGGTCTTCCAGGGCTTCGAACTCCTCTTCCTGGGTCTTAGCCTGGCGGATGCGCTTCTGACTTTCGAGCATCTGGACGAATTCCTCCAACTCATCATCGTGGAGCAACTGGTCTTTGTTGATGCTCTGGAGGGCATGGCGCAAATCCTCGGCGTTTTGTGCAGAAGAAATCTGCTGGGAGTTGACCTCAACTTCCATTCGGTTTCGGAATTCTCCGGTGCGGTGCATGAAGTCGAGTTCCTTCTCAGTGTTATAGAGCTGGCGTTCTACCTGACGGAAACGCTCAAAGTCCTGGTTGCTGTCGGTGATATTCAGAACCTGAGTGCATTCTATGCCGAATACCTGCTGGTTGATGGCCTGGCGGATCTTCTCTTTCAGTACATTTACTGTTTCTGCAGCCAGTCCGGCAGACTCGTAGTTCTGGTTGCGGAGTTCCTGGCGCAACAGGGTTTCTACGGTACCATTGAGCAACTGCTGTAATTCTCTAGTTGTTACGCTGTTGCGGTCGGTAAGGTAATTGGTGGCGAAGGTATGAATATCGCTGATGCTCATCTGGAGAGATACTCCAATCTGTACATCATGGATGTCCATCGGAATGTTGTATGGCTGGAAGGCAAGTTCGCCATTCTCATTCATCGCTCCACCGAAAGTGAGGGTGATGAAACGGTTGCTGACGATATAGACCGACAGGATAGGAGCCTGGGTGATGCGGGCTAAGATGCGGGCATAATCCAGTTGGCGCTTCTTGGCTTTTTCTTTCTGCTCACCTTTCTTTTCGCCGAAGATGATGCGACCGAGCCAGTTGAAGCCACGGCCTACTTCTCCTACGATACCGAGCTGGCGGAAGGTAGGCTCAGCCTGGCGCTTGCGGTCTCGTTCACGCTTTTCGGCTTCAGCCATATCTTTCTCAGCCTTTTCTATCGCATTCTTGATAGCAGCCTGCTCTTCTTCTACAGACTTATAAAAGAGGTATGCACCTGCTGAGAGGGTTGAAACCAGCTCACCATTGGCAAAAATGATGGCGGTGCAACCTTCCTGAACGATGATGCCTTTCAACTTTTCTATTTCGTCGAGTTCCCGTTCGCTAATCTTGCGAGCGATTTCTCCTGGTTGGATATTCCAGATGGTTCTGCCTCTTACCACGTCAACACCATCCACAGCTTCCATACTGCGGCGGTCGCGGCTACGTTCAGCTTCTCTTTCGGCTGCAATCTGTGCCTGTTCAGCCTGCTGCTGCGCATTTCTGACATCACGGATTTCCGACTGGCTTTCAGTAGCTTGCTGGTTAACGGCTCTTCTCTGTTCTTCTGCAATCTGGCGATTGAGCGCACCACCAGTCATGGCGTTTGCTACAGAGCGAACGGCATTGGTGAACATACCCTTGCTGGCTTGTAGAGTCTGAGGGGCTTGTGGAGACTGTGGAGCCTGAGGCATTACTGGGCGCTGAGGCTGCATCGGTTTTGGGGGCATACCCGGTGCTTGAGGTCTCATAGGTTGAGGCTTCATAGGCTGCTGAGGAGCCATAGCTTTCAATGGTTGAGGACGTTGAGGCTTGCTAACTTCTTGTGGCTGGGTTGGAGCCTGTGGTTGCAAGTCAATAGGTTGTCCACACTTCGTACAGAATTTCATTCCTGGTTGCAGCGTTGCGCCGCATTTCTTGCAATATGTCATAATGGTTATTGTTTTTAATATTAAATGAACTGGTTATTGTATCAGCGCAATAAATATAGCGATTAGCAGAATCACCCAGAAGAACTTGATGAAGCATCCTATACATCCAGTAATGCCTTCACCTAAGAGTCCTCCGAGAAATCCCAAAAGCTGTATTCCCCAGCCTAGAATGCCGAGAAGTACAAATGCTCCGATTCCTATTAATATGATAAGTAGTATTGTCATATCCCCTATAAGAATAATTTCATTTACTTTATGCAATCGTTAAGAATATCAATTTACGTTGATAACTAACTCGTATTTGGGTGCAAAGATATATAAAATAAATGAAACTGAATTGGTTCAAATTGGTTCATTTTGCCTTGATTTAGATCAAAAGTCGAAAAAAAAAGCATTTTTTAGTGAAAAATGTCCCAAAAGGGGCTTTTTTGCATTTCTTAAACTTTTTGAAGACGTAGTTGGAGAGGAGTGTCTTTCTTCCGCTGAAGCCTGTTTACCTCTTCCTTTCCCGATTGTACTCCTGAGCTTACACCTTATTATATAAGGGAAACGGTTGTTGCAAATGAACTCTCTTTTTCTCATAAAATAAGGAATCCTATCCCCTTTAATGTCCGTTTTCAAAAGTGAAACTGTCCCCATGAGATAGGAATGGAAGATACCTTAGCTATTCTATGTTTATCATTTTTGCCAATTGCAGAAAGTATTCGTTGGACCAGATAGTCATATCTTTTGGATTCTTTATAAACGGCATCACATCTGCTTTTACCTGTTTGATATGTTGTAAGAGTTTTAATATTGTGCGTATGGATGTTGCCTTTTTTCCTATATTTGCATAATCTTCGAATATCTTGGGATTGAGCTGGTAGAATCTGCCCATATCAAATCTTAGATTTTCTTCCAGAAACTCTAATGCTTCCTTCTTGTATCTCAGTTTGATACCTGGCAGGTTGGCTATCAAATCACATCAAAGCGGTCTTTGCCATGGTTGTGCGGGATGGGACCGCCTGGGGATAGCTTGCTATGGGGACGCCTTACTATAGCTTGCTGATTGGAACCGCTGAGTAGCTCTGAATCACAATGCAAAGATACGAAATCGGTGAGGAGGCAACTCACAGTTGCTCATACTTGCTCATAGTTGCTCATACTTTTTCATAGATTCTCTTTGCTCTGGTGTTTGTAAGCCCTTTTACATGCCTTGCTTGGTATCACTTCTAAATGCCTGGCTTGTTTGATTTTTAAGGGCTTTATGATTGGATTGCGGTTCGTAAGCCAGGGGATTACGGGGCGTAAGTCCCTGACTTTTGCGTCGTAAGTGACTGACTTTTGCACCGTAAGTCTTTGACTTTTGATTCGGAAGTAACCTGCTTCTGGATGACAGGGTGACACTTATGACAGTGATTTCTGAAGATTTACTCTCGCGCGGGCAGGCAGGAAAAATCAAGCCGAAAGTTCCTGCCTGCCCGCGTGCGAGGCGAAAAGTTGAAAAACTAGTGTCATCGTGTCATCGTGTCACCGTGAACAGAGCAGAAGATGTTTGGTATCGCTCTTTGGCTTCGGACACAAATTCCCCTGTCTCCGCCTCCGTTGGCTTTCGGAAGTAGAGATCCACAAATTACTGTTTTTGTCGTGGCGCCTCCAAAGTGGTAATCTTTTGCAAAGATAGAAAAAATAAAATAAATGAGAGTTCCCACTATGGGAACTCGTAATGATATTTATTGATTTTTAGAATCTTTTAAATGATAAAGGCTAGAATTTATACTCGATTCTCGCAAGTTGTAGAAGGAATTGGGGTGGTATCGCATTTGCAAATATATATGAAGTTCCGAAAAATGAAAATCCCCAACCTGCTATGGGAAAGCTGGTTGGGGAAATTATGATAGATTTTGCTTTCATCAGAAAATATCCGATTGTGAATTACAAAGGATACTCCTCGAAAGCGTAGAGTACAGTGCTTAAATAACGCTCACCAGTATCTGGCAAGAGGGCTACAATCTTCTTGCCCTTGTTCTCAGGACGCTTCGCAATCTCGGTGGCTGCAAAGGCGGCGGCACCAGATGAGATTCCTACCAAGAGGCCCTCGGTCTGAGCCAGGTCACGACCTGCCTTGATAGCATCATCGTTCTGAATATCCAATACCTCATCGATATATTCTGAAGAGTAGGTCTCTGGAACGAAGCCGGCACCGATGCCCTGAATCTTGTGAGGACCGCTCTGTCCGCCGTTCAATACAGGCGATGTGGCAGGTTCTACGGCAATCACCTTCACGTTTGGATTCTGCTCCTTCAGATACTTGGCGATACCCGAAATGGTTCCACCTGTTCCTACACCGGCTATGAAGATATCAATCTTGCCATCGGTATCAGCCCAGATTTCTGGTCCAGTTGTGGCATAGTGCTTGGCAGGATTGGATGGGTTGGTAAACTGTCCCAGAATCACAGAGCCTGGGATGGAATCACGGAGTTCCTCGGCAGCCTTGATGGCACCAGGCATTCCGTCCTTACCGCTGGTCAATCTCACTTCTGCGCCGTAAGCCTTTACCAGGTTTCTGCGCTCCACACTCATAGTTTCAGGCATGGTAAGGATGAGGTGGTAGCCCTTTACGGCTGATACCAGAGCCAGGCCTACACCCGTGTTACCGCTGGTTGGTTCAATGATGGTGGCACCTGGTTTCAGGATGCCCTTCTGCTCAGCGTCTTCGATCATCGCAAGGGCGATACGATCCTTTACGCTTCCGCCAGGATTGAAGAATTCTACCTTAGCAATCACAGGAGTCTCCAAACCCTTGGATGCTGAATACTTACCCAATTCTACCAATGGGGTCTTACCGATTAAATCAGTAATCTGTTTATATATCTTTGCCATAACTGTACTCTAATTTAAATCATTAATATTTTTACTTTACGTAGGTAAATGCCTCATCGAGTGCCTCAATCAGGTCGTCGATGTTCTCGATACCGATGCTCAATCGAACGGTAGAAGGATAGATGTGCTGCTCCTCCAACTCCTCTGGGCTCAACTGAGAGTGGGTGGTTGTTGCTGGATGGATAACCAGTGACTTCACGTCGGCTACGTTAGCCAGCAAAGAGAAGATGCGCAGGTGGTCGATGAACTCCCATGCCTCTTTCTCGCCGCCCTTGATATCGAAGGTGAAGATAGAACCACCGCCGTTAGGGAAGAGCTTCTTGTAAAGTTCATGGTCTGGATGAGAAGGAACGGCTGGGTGATTAACCTTAGCCACCTTAGGATTGTTCTCCAGATATTCTACCACCTTCAATGCATTCTGAACGTGACGCTCTACACGGAGGCTCAATGTCTCCAAGCCCTGAAGAAGAATCCAGGCATTGAATGGAGAGATGGTTGCACCGGTATCACGAAGGATGACCGCACGGATTCGGGTTACGAAGGCTGCTGCTCCGGCTACATCTGCGAATACGGCACCATGATAAGATGGGTCTGGCTTGGCGAGAGTAGGGAACTTGTCGGCATTTGCCTTCCAGTCGAACTTACCGCCATCTACGATGACACCACCGAGAGATGAACCGTGACCGCCGATGAACTTGGTAGCAGAGTGAACCACGATATCTGCTCCGTGCTCGATAGGGCGGATGAGGTATGGAGTGCCGAAGGTATTATCGATAATCAATGGGATGTTGTGGCGATGAGCAATCTCTGCCAACTTATCGATATCGGTTACATCTGAGTTAGGATTTCCGAAGGTCTCTGCATAGAGAGCCTTGGTATTGTCCTGGATAGCAGCCTCTACCTGCTCGAAGTTGCGAGGATCCACGATGGTGTAGCTGACACCCTGTGTAGATAATGTATGAGTGATGAGGTTATAAGTACCACCGTAGATGTTGTCGGCAGCTACGATGTGGTCGCCATTCTGAAGGATGTTCTGCAGAGCGTAGGTAACGGCGGCAGCACTAGAAGCGACAGCCAAACCTGCTACACCACCCTCGAGGGCAGCTACACGGTCTTCGAATACACCCTGAGTAGAGTTGGTCAAGCGACCATAGATGTTACCTGCGTCACGGAGTCCGAATCTATCGGCAGCGTGCTGAGAGTTGCGGAACACATAACTTGTGGTCTGGTAGATAGGCACCGCACGAGCGTCGGTAGCTGGATCTGGATTT
>OHAY01002264.1_pt1 | contig 15679 bp, 15 predicted proteins | sample 1577191 | NCBI WGS metagenome assembly OHAY01 (sample SAMEA3541504, study PRJEB24748) | human gut metagenome | biome: human gut; feature: human-associated habitat; material: faeces | place: China | collected 2012 | reverse complement strand
AATGGGTGCTTCCATGCGTTATCTTTCCCAGCGTTTTACCATGCCGAACCGAACGACTTCTGCTTTGCTCAACGATATAGGAACAGAAGAACTCAGTCATCTGGAAATGGTATCCACTATTGTACATCAGCTTACCCGGGACCTTTCCATGGAGGAAATTGAGAAATCCGGATTTGGACCGTATTATATCGATCACACAGTGGGAGTCTGGCCACAGGCAGCAGGTGGCGTACCATTTAATGCATGTGAATTTCAGAGTAAAGGTGATCCGATCACTGATCTGTTCGAGGATCTTGCTGCAGAGCAAAAAGCCCGTTCTACTTATGACAATATTCTCAGAGTAGTCCGCAATATACCTGAGATTGCGGATCCCATCAAATTCCTGCGTGCCAGAGAAGTTGTTCATTTCCAGAGATTTGGGGAAGCTCTTCAGTCCATTCAGGAAGAACTTGATGCCAAAAACTTCTATGCTTTTACCCCGGGATTTGATAATCCCTGCACTGCATCATGCAACAGCAATAAATAAAGTACGCAGCCAAAACCTGCGACATACTGCGCGAATTTATGCGATTAGCATCGCGAAGCGTGTTACTGAGAACGGAATGAACAGTAATACGCTCCATCTTAAAAATCACAGAAATTTCATATTTGCTTTACAAATATATCTGGTGGTGCTATAGTATTCTTAGCTTAATAGCCACAAAAGTAATTGCCAAAAATATTGAGCAATTACAAACAAAAATATGATATAAAAGGGGCTGTCTCACATAGATATTATGTGACAGCCCCCTTATTGGAGGAATTATGCAGATAATTATTGTTGGGTGCGGTAAAGTTGGACGTACCCTGGCAGAACAGCTTCAGGAAGAAGAATCCGACATTACTCTTATAGACATTTCTTCTAATGTGATCACTTCCCTTCAGAATGACATTGATGCCATGGGTATCGTGCTGTACGGCATGTTCCTGGCAATCATCGTTCCGGTTTCCCGCAAGAAAAAAAGCGTGCTGGCAGTGGTCGCTCTGGCGGCGGCGTGCAGCATATTGTTCCGGTACGTGTTCACGGCGGTTTCCAGCGGCTTCGCCATTATTCTGTGTGCAGTTCTGGCATCGATATTCGGGGCGATCGTCTTTCCCATTCCGGAGGAGGAACGCACATGAGCCTGATTCTTTATATTGCCATTATGGCAGGCGTGACCTATCTGATCCGTGTTGTACCGTTTACGGTTTTCCGGAAAAAGATCCAGAACCATTTTCTGCAAAGCTTCCTCTATTACATTCCCTACGCAGTGCTCAGTGCCATGACCATTCCTGCCATTTTCTACTCCACGGGCAACGTGATCACAGCAGCCATGGGAACAGTCGTCGCAGTTTTACTGGCGTACTGGAACCTGCCCCTGATCGTGGTGGCTCTGGCAGCCTCGGCAGCGGCTCTCGTTACAGGATTTTTTGTATGATACAAGTCCCCATATGCAAAAGGTAATCTGCATGTGGGGACTTGCTGTGTGTTGTCACTTTGTTGACTTCTGTGCCGGTTTGTGCTATACTATTGGAGTTAGGAGTAACAAACCTGTAGGCAGTGCCACACAAAATATGTACGGTGCTGCCCCAGAAATCGAGGTACATAATGAAGAAACTCTGCTTTCAGAATAACAGCGACGGATTTTATGGGACATACTACCCCAACCCCAAGGGTGCGAAGCATGCCATGATCGGGTTGTTCGGCGATGATCCGAATGATTTCATGGCAAAGTGCGGTGCAAAATGGCTGCACAAAAATGGCGTGAACGTCTTGTGCATGTCACCTGATGTGAAAAATTACAGCCATGTCAACTACCCGCTGGAGCGAATCGAAACAGCTATCCAATGGCTCAAAAGCCACGGAAACCAGAAGATCGGCATCATGGGCATGAGCACGGCAGGCATGGATTCTCTGGCAGCGGCTTCCTACTTTCCGGACATCACGCTGACATTCGGGCTTACGGCAAGCGATTTTATCTGGCAGGGATTCGAACAGGGCGAGAAAGACGGCTGCAAGGAGTGGCCGGTTCCCCATGCGTCCACGCTGTCGTGGCAGGGCAAGCCGCTGGCGTACATGCCGTTCGTCTACGAGCACCCCATGTACTATCAAAAAATCCAAGAGGAAACAAAAGGTTCGGGAGATATTACCCGCAGCACCTGCCTGTTTATCGACTCCGAAAAAGCAAGAGAGCATACGGAAGAAGAAATGATAAAGGTCGAGAACATTAAAGGCAAGCTGATTCTGATCGGAGCAGAGGACGACAGCTTCTGGGAAGCGGGAAAGTATGTTCGCCGCATGGAACAGCGGCTGAAAGAACGTCCCCACAGCTGCGATTACGAGGCAGTGGTCTATGAGCACGGCACGCATTTTGTTCTGCCCGAATCCATGCTCCGACTGGCTCTCCCCGTAGGGCTGAAGCTGGTACTGAAATTTGTTTTCCGTGCGGCAAAGGAGTATCCCAACGAGTGCGAAGCAACCCGAAAGGACATTGACCGGCGACTTTCGGCAGCCATTCAGGAGTGGATCACGGAGTAAAGGAAACACACAATCATGCAATGCATCATCAAACCGACCTTCAGTCAGAGAAACGCTGCTGGAAGTCGGTTTTTGAGATTTTTGGAACCCCTGTCACAAATCGATACCGCCAGACGGTTATGATATGCAGACGGGCGAAAGACCGATGCACAGGAATGACAGCCCGTTTCAGAAAGAGGTGAGCAAATGGCTACTCACAAAGAAAAAGAACAGGAAAAACTCAAGCTGCTCTATGACATCTACGAACAGCCCATGTATCGCATCGCTTACGCAATCCTGCATCACACAGAACAGGCGGAAGATGCTGTATCCGATGCGTTCCTCCGAATCCTAAAGAATCTGAAAAAGATCGGCGACATTCGCAGCGAAAAAACCAAGCATTACATCATTTCGATCATTCGCAGCACAGCGATCAACCAATACCGGCAGAACCAACGGGATTCCGAACGCTATACCGTCTGGGACGACCGCATTTTGCAGGTCCCCAACCAGAAAGATGACATGGAACAGCTTCTCGCCAACATTGCACAGGAAGAATCCATTGCCGAAATGTTAGAGCCGCTAAACGACCTGGACCGGCAGATCGTCCTGATGCGGTGCGAGGAGGAGTTATCCTTTCGCGAAATTGCCGAGCGGCTCTCTATGAAAGAAGCCGCTGCAAGAAAACGCTTTGAACGTGCCAGAAAGGCAATCCAACAAAAAAAGGGGGAACTTTATGATGAAATCCGAACACAACTCTTTTCCGTATAACGACACCGAATGGAACAACATCGTCAACGACGCATTTACATCAGACGCACAGCCCCACGTTTTTTCGGAACGCTATGCCCGCCGGAAACAGCAGATGCTGCACCAGATGGAGGAAAGTCCTATGAGATCGCATAAATTCCACATGAAAAAGTCTATGACCGCACTGGTTGCTGTAGCGGCAGCTGTCGTAATACTCCCCACTGCTGTATATGCATCCACTCAGATCCGCGGCTATTTCCAGAACGGCGGCGGTGAGTATCAGCAGGAAATGGTGATTCCGAAGAACGACAGCGTTTCTGACCAGATCATGGCGTTGCAAGTGGGCTGGATGCCGGAGGGAATGGCGTTCGATCCCAGCTGCGGCAAGTACAGAGATGCAAACGGCCGCGGCGTAACCATGTCGTTCTATAAGATGGGCAGTCAGGAAGCTGCCCTGACGCGCACGGTCAGCTACAGCGTTTCACAGGAAACGCTCACCTGCGGCAATAACACTGTTCTCTATGCGGTGACCGACACCACCGGAAAGTCCGGCGAGGATATTTTTGACAAGGATGTCTGGGTCGCATTTCCGGACTCCAACTATGCAGTACAATTCTACGCAACAACCGACATGACAAAGGAAGAAATTGAAAAGATTGCAGAAAATCTCAGTCTGACACCTTCTGACAAAGAAACAGCCGAATTGTGGGACGGCGAGCCGCGGGAAGAAGTCGGAGGAACGGACGAAACCTACAAGTTCGATGACTACACCATTCAGCAGATCGGTGATACCGTTCGTTCGGATTTCTATGATGCGGAAGATGCAGACACGGATCCTTATGCACGCATCACTGCCAAGTTGGACAGTGTTTCTGTGCAAGACAATTTTGACGGACTTCCGGCAATCAATGACATCGGAGAACCGGTGGATTACAGCCAGTACCTCAACGCAGACGGTACAGTTCAGGACGATGTACGCACATGGTACTCCCGCGGCGACGGCGTGAACACACTGGATACCAAAATCAAGGAAGAAACCGTTCCCCAGCGTGTCCTTGTGATGCATCTCACCTACACCAACGAAAGCAGCATTACACAGGAGATCTGCGTCTGCCCGAATCTGATCCAGAAGAACGGTGACCGCATGGACTATGGCGAAGTGGCATGCGAACCGATGTCGGACACGACCTACTGCAACGGCACTCTGGGTGAGTTAAAGTACGGTGAATTCTTCCTCTTCTCCACCGACAGAGAACACAGCAAAAACAACATCACCAATGTTGCTCCCGGCGAAAGCGTTGATGCAACAGTGGCGTTCCTCATGGACGCTGACGAAGTGCAGAATCTGTACGCTGACATTCTGGGCGGCGGCGGACAAACTGTAATTTCCCTTGGTGATTTACAGTAAGCAGTTCCAGAGTGTTCCCTGTACTTGTCCATTGACAACTTTCCATTTTCTCTTTTAAGGAATGTGTCCGTGTGAACTTTCTCCACACACGGGATACGTTCCGGAAACAACGCCCCGCATGCGGTTTCATCCCTTCGCATGCGGGGCGTTTTGGTTTTTATTATTCTACCGGATTGATGATTTTTCCGATGCCCTCTACTTCACATTCTACCACGTCGCCGTGCTTCAGGTACTTCGGCGGTACGAAGCCCATGCCGACACCTGCCGGCGTTCCCATGGAAATGATCGTGCCTGCGGGAATCTTCATGGCGTGGGACAGTTCCTCAATGACATAGGGAATGTTGTGAATATACAGTTCCGTGCTGCACTTCTGCCGCAGTTCCCCGTTGACCTTACAGGTGAGATTCAGCTTCGGCGGAAAGTCAAAGCTGTCTGCCGTCACAAGGCAGGGGCCCATCGGTGCAAAGCCGTCCAGACTTTTGCCGCGGAACCACTGCTTATGCCGCATCTGAATGCACCGTGCACTGACATCGTTCATAATGGTGTAGCCGAACACATAGGAAGCCGCGTCCTCCGCCCTGGCACCCTGAATGTCTTTCCGCACGACGAATGCCATTTCCACTTCGTAGTCCAGATCGGTGACAATGTCAAAGTGTCCGTTGATGCTGTCCCCCGGAGCGACCGCCTCGTTGACATGCTTGGCGAAATAGATCGGGAACTTCCGTTCGCCGCCGTATTCCTGCCCCATAACGCCTACACTTTCCTTGGCGTGTTCGGAAAAGTTTACGCCCAGACAGATGATGTCCCGTGCCGGTCGGGGAATCGGTGCCAGCAGCTTCACCTGTTCCAGAGGGATTCCCTCTCCGGCTTTTTCCGGCAGCAAAGCCGCCGCCGTGTCCCGCTGGGCATCGGTCATCTGCACTGCCAGTTCTGCCATATCTGCAAAATCCAGCCCCAGCATGCCTGCCGGCACAACCGCATCTTCTGCCGGTGTCAGCACGCCGATCTGTTCTATTCCGTTCTGTAAATAAGTCACAAGTTTCATAAATGTTTCCTCTTTCTCTTTCGGCAGCACCCACAGTGTTGCCTTTAGGCAATACCGCACAAAGAGCGTCTGGCGACTTTGCACGCCATCTGCTTGCAAATTTCCCGTCATATTTCACAAAAATGCTCGTGAATACATCCAGTATTCACTCCGCTTTTTGTTTCATCTGACGAAAAATTTGACGACGCATCTGTCGCACAATCTTTGTGCGGTATTGCCTTTACTCTGCTCGCTCCGCAGCGATACGCTTTCCGGTAGGCGTTGCCGCCAGACCGCCTCTTGCCGTTTCCCGCAGGTCGGCAGACATGCTGCTGCCCACCTCTGCCATTGCATCAATGACTTCGTCCGGCGGAATCCGGCTGACAATACCTGCCAACGCCATATTGGCACAGGAAATGGCATTCACCACGCCCACCACATTCCGCTTGACGCAGGGCACTTCCACCAGTCCGGCAACCGGATCACACACCAGCCCCAGCAGATTCTTCAGTGCCATGGCACAGGCATTGCCGCAGGCTTCCGGTGAGCCACCCCGCAGGTAGACCAGTGCCGCTGCTGCCATAGCCGAAGCGGCTCCGATCTCTGCCTGACAGCCGGCTTCCGCACCGGAAACCGATGCCCGCTCAGCAATGATATTTCCAAAGCCGCCGGTCACGTAGAGGGCGTGGAGCATCTCCTCCTCCGGTGTATCGGGGTATTCTTTCCGGTAGGGAATCAGCACCGCCGGAATCACCCCGCAGGAACCGGCAGTAGGTGCTGCCACAATGCGTTTCATACAGGCATTGCACTCGCTGACTTTCAGGGCGGTGGCAATGGCATCGTTGAGGTATGTCCCGCACATCATCTTGCCAGAGGACATCATCTGAGTATACTTCTCCCCGTCTCCGCCGGAAAGCCCGCTGAGGGAACGCTGAGAGCCGTCATAGCCGGCGGCGGAGTCCTGCATCACCTGCCAGAGCATTCGCATTTTCTCCAGCGAAGCCGCCCGCTGTTCCGGCGTATCTTCTTCCAGATCGCTGCAAAGGATCGCTTCCCAGATGGGCATTTTCCGACTTGCTTCTATCAAAGCCGCAACAGACCGCAGTTCCATATCACACGTCCTCCTCTGCATTATAGCTGGTGATTTTCAGAATGCCGTCCAGTCCGCTGAGCCAGCGAACCATGTCCGGCGGTATCTGGTCGTCACACTCCAGAATCATTACCGCATAGCCGCCCTTGGTGTTGCGGTACAGCTGCATAGCGGCGATATTCACGTTTTTCTGTGCCAGAACTGTGGTCACCTGTGCCACGTGTCCGGGGGTATCGGTGTTGTGTACGATAATGGTGTTGTATTCGCCGGAAAAGTCTGTCCGGATCCCGTCGATCTCGCAAATGCGAATGCGACCGCCGCCTATGGACGAACCGATCACTTCCAGCTGGCTGCCGTGTTCTCCGACAACTTCGATCTTCACCGTGTTGGGGTGGGCTCCCCGCAGTGTACCCCTGGTGATCTGAAAGGAAAAGCCGGCTTTTTTTGCCGCTTCAAAGCTGGACGGAATCTGCGGGTCATCGGGCTTACAGCCCAGCAGTCCGGCGACCACAGCACGGTCGGTACCATGTCCCGAGCCGGTATCCGCAAACGAACCATGCAGGAGAATGTTCGCCTGCACCGGTGCTTCTCCCAGCAGCTTTCGCGTGACATAGCCGATTTTCACGGCTCCGGCAGTATGAGAACTGGACGGTCCGATCATCACCGGCCCCAGTACATCAAATATATGCATCAGCCACACACCTCCTGCAACAGTATACCACAAAAGCGGCTCCGCCGTCAATGGACTGCCGGCTTTTCCGACGGATTCCAGTTTATTTGCCGGTTTTGCTTGGAATTCTTTTTTGTTCGGGGGCGTTTTGTATTTTTTGCAGGGCTTGCTTTGGAGCGTGTATGTGGTCAAAATGTGGTCAATAAACAGCTGTAGAAACGCAAAAGGACACCCCAGCCAAACCAGCCGAGGTGCCCTCTTTTTCTATTTACATGGAAAAACCACGCAGTTTCTTAGAATTTGCCTGCCTTAGCAGCTTCTTCAACAGATACTGCAACAGCAACAGTAGCGCCAACCATCGGGTTGTTGCCCATGCCGATCAGACCCATCATTTCTACGTGAGCCGGAACGGAGGAAGAACCTGCGAACTGTGCATCAGAGTGCATACGTCCCATGGTATCGGTCATACCATAGGAAGCCGGACCTGCTGCCATGTTGTCCGGATGCAGGGTACGGCCTGTACCGCCGCCGGAAGCAACGGAGAAGTACTTCTTACCCTTTTCGATGCATTCCTTCTTGTAAGTACCAGCTACCGGATGCTGGAAACGTGTCGGGTTGGTGGAGTTACCAGTGATGGAAACGTCTACGCCTTCCTTCCACATGATTGCAACGCCTTCGGTAACGTCATTTGCACCGTAGCAGTTTACCTTTGCACGAGGGCTGTTTGCGTCCTTGGAGTAGCACTTGCGGAATACTTCCTTGACTTCGCCAGTGTAGTAGTCCATTTCGGTTTCTACATAAGTGAAGCCGTTTACACGTGCGATGATCTGTGCAGCGTCCTTGCCCAGACCGTTCAGGATAACACGCAGCGGTTCCTTACGAACCTTGTTTGCCTTTTCAGCAATACCGATCGCACCTTCTGCGGCAGCGAAGGATTCGTGACCTGCCAGAAATGCGAAGCACTTGGTGTCTTCTTCCAGCAGCATCTTGCCCAGATTACCGTGGCCCAGACCAACCTTTCTCTGGTCAGCAACAGAACCCGGAATGCAGAATGCCTGCAGACCTTCACCGATTGCAGCAGCAGCGTCAGCAGCTCTGCGGCAGCCCTTCTTGATCGCAATTGCTGCACCAACGGTATAAGCCCACTTTGCGTTTTCGAAGCAGATCGGCTGAATGCCTTCTACCATCTTATATACGTCCAGACCAGCAGCCTTGGTAACTTCAGCTGCACCTTCGATGGAATCAATGCCATATTCCTTCAGAACAGCCAGAACCTGCTTTTCTCTTCTCTCATATGATTCAAATAATGCCATGGGTTGTTTCCTCCTGTTCCTTATTCTTTTCTCGGATCAACAAACTTCACTGCATCAGCAACACGGCCATACTGACCCTGTGCCTTTTCGAAAGCAGTGTTTGCATCGTCGCCAGCCTTGATGAAGTCCATCATCTTGCCGAAGTTTACAAACTTGTAGCCGATGATCTCATCGTCTTCGTCCAGAGCGATCTTGGTAACATAACCGTCGGTCATTTCCAGATAACGCGGACCCTTCTTCAGTGTGCTGTACATGGTACCAACCTGAGAACGCAGACCCTTACCCAGATCTTCCAGACCAGCACCGATCGGCAGACCTTCTTCAGAGAATGCACTCTGTGTACGGCCGTATACGATCTGCAGGAACAGTTCACGCATAGCAGTGTTGATTGCATCACAAACGAGGTCTGTGTTCAGAGCTTCCAGAATGGTTCTGCCCGGCAGAACTTCTGCAGCCATAGCAGCGGAATGGGTCATACCGGAACATCCGATGGTTTCCACCAGAGCCTCCTGGATCACGCCTTCCTTTACATTCAGAGTCAGCTTACATGCACCCTGCTGAGGTGCACACCAGCCCACACCGTGTGTCAGACCGGAAATGTCAGAGATTTCCTTTGCCTTTACCCACTTTGCTTCCTCAGGAATCGGTGCAGCACCGTGCTGTACGCCCTGTTTTACGCAGCACATTTCGTTTACTTCGTTTGAATAAATCATGGTCAAACTCCTTTCATGATATGGCATTGTATACGATTCGCATACAGGAACTATTATACACCATCTCCCGACAAGAATCAAGCTTTTTTCTGTAAATTTCTTACCAATTGCCCTGATTTTGGTTAGTTATAGCTAACTACAAGCTTCGGAAACTGCAAAAGGCACCTCTACTCTAAGAGGTGCCTTTCTTCTGATTTTCAATACCACAGGATTATTCTTTCCCGCAATATTTCAGCATTTTCCACTGTACAAAAATATTTTTCAGTGTGATGAACATGTGACTTGCACCATTCATACCCGTCTAAAAATTGATACAGCACTCCTTCAAAAATGAAAGAGTGCTGTATGCTGTTAGCGTATATGATTTACCGTTTTGTGCTTGGAGTATTATTTTTCAGTATTTACAGTTGTTGACATTTCTTCACAAGCTCTTCTGTTGACTTTCTCTATTTCTTCTGCCCAATCAGGCAGTTCATCAACTACATAAAAGGCTATTTTATCTCCAACGCTGATACTGTCAATAGATGATTCGGTTACTTCAGCAGTGCATTTTTTCTTACCAAAATCACATTTTGCTCTCAGTAAGATTTGATTCATATCAACAAGAAAATCATTTTCCGTGAGCATATCATAATCACTAATGATAAGTCCGGAGCCATAATCAAATTCAAGACTAATATGATAGACTGTTTCAGTCGTTTTTAAAGCACCTAAACAAATATTATAGTTTCCATCGTACATAACAGAAAAAAATATATTTTGATCAGCTGTAATCCACCTTGTATCATCTTGATTTCTTGGTTTTACATCGTCATGCATATCACATGACGAAAGAATGACAAATGATACAATTGCGAGGAAAATACGAACGATTCTTTTCGCTGCTTTGTAAAACTTAGACATCACTGTCCATTTCCCATATCGCCCCAGTCGGTCAGTTCCATAGTAGCACTGGCGTTCAGGCTGGAATCGGCACGGATCCCTGCATCAAAGGCATAGGAACCGGCACAGGCGATCATGGCTCCGTTGTCGCCGCACAGGGAAAGCGGCGGCATGTACAGGGTGAAGTTCCGCTTGTCGCAGGCTTTTTGCAGAGATTCCCGCACGCCGCTGTTGGCAGAAACGCCGCCGGCAATGGCAATGGTGGAATAGCCGTGCTCCACTGCCGCCCGAATGGTGTGTTCTGTCAGCACCTCGGAAATAGTCGCCTGCACCGAAGCTGCCAGATCTTCCCGACAAATGGTTTCACCTTTCTGCTGGGCATTGTGCAGCAGGTTCACCACGGCAGTCTTTAAGCCGGAAAAGCTGAAATCATAGACATTTTCCGCAATTTTCGGTTTCGGAAGAGAAAACGCTTTCGGGTTGCCGGACTGGGACGCTTTGTCCAGATGAATGCCACCGGGATACGGATAGCCCATAGCACGGGCACACTTGTCGAAGCACTCCCCTGCGGCATCGTCCCGTGTCCGTCCCAGAATCCGGAATTTCGTATAGGTCAGCACTTCCACCAGATGACTGTGCCCGCCGCTGACGACCAGACAGAGATAGGGCGGCTTCAGTTCCGGATGTGCAATGTAATTCGCCGCAATGTGCCCTGCCAGATGATGCGTCGGCACAAGGGGCTTTCCGGCGGTCAGTGCCAGTCCCTTGGCGAAGTTCACGCCCACCAGCAGTGCCCCGATCAGTCCGGGGTATGCGGTCACGGCAATGCCGTCCAGTTCCGCCAATGTCACACCGGCATCGTCCAGTGCTTTCTGTACCACAGGCAGCACGTTTTCACAGTGCCTGCGGGAGGCGATCTCCGGCACAACGCCGCCGTATTGTTTGTGTTCCTCTACCTGTGAGGAAACCACATTGGAGAGAATCTCCGTGTGGTTTCTGGCAACGCTCGCTGCGGTTTCATCGCAGGAGCTTTCAATTCCTAATATCAGCATATGTTTTTTCACTCCAATTTTTCACAGGCTTTCCTGCGGTATACTGCCTTGCAATACGGCATTCCGGTGCAAGGTCAAACAAATATAAAACCACTACGAACAGCCATTCCAAAGGCTTCATCAGCAAATACACCAAGTCTGCCCGAAACGGTGTAGTGATCTTCTGCGAAAGCGGATAGCCGTGGGTATCGTAAAATTGCCGCACTCGCCGGTGCGGACACGGCAAACGTTCCTGAAGCAGTTCCTCAAAGGCATTCGCCACAGCAAGCTGCCGGTTTACCACGATCACAGCACCACGGCGATGCCCCAGACGAAGCGGACGCACCAGTTTCCGGTGTCCGCCGGCAGCGACTGTACAGAGATAGTGTCCCTGATATTCCAAAGGAGGCGGCGGAAGCTGCTGTGAAAATGTCCAGTCCGCCGTCTGGGTAAACGCCTGAACTGTGCCGTCCACGCCCTGTCCGCAGAGAATCAGTACCACTTCCAACACTGCCGCAAGGGGCAGCACCAGCAAAAAGGCAGCCAGCCGAAAATGTGATGTCTTTTCCAAAAACTGATACAGCCGAAGCAGCCAACCCTGCCGGTATACCGTCTGCCGTTCCCGTAAGATCTTTGTCTGTCCGGCGATGTGCCGGCGGATCCCCCATCGCAGACAACAGCAGCAGATTGCCGTGATAAAGGTAGAAATACCAATCCAGAAACCTGTGCAGATCTACCTGCTCGGCAATCTGCACTGCCAGAAGTATCTGCATGATATTTCCCACCAGCACCCCTGCCACTGCACCGGCAGAAACCAGCGGCGAAAGCTGTTCCGGTCTGCACCAGAGCAAAAGCACCAACCCGACGACTCCCACCAAAAACGGCAGCCAGAAAGAAAGTGCATGTGCCGAGTCGATCAGATTATGTGTCTGAAAAGCATATGTCGCCTGATCGTAATCCTTTCCGCTATAGTCAAATTCTGCACACAACAGAAGAAAATACTCCACCGCACCGATTCCCAGTGAAAGTCCGGCAAATGATCGGGGAGCCAGTTTTCGCTTTCCGCTGCACTCTGCAAAAAGGTTCCACAAATTCAGTGCAGTCAGCACCCATGGCGGGATCAATAGCAATGCCCAGATCAGATTCCCTCTCAATTCCAGCAGTTCCGTCATATTTTTTCTGCCTCTCGTGTCATCAGCACAGCACCCTCCTCCGGATCGCGGTAATACCGTTTCCGAAAGCCCACCTGCCGATAGCCTGCGGATTCATACAGGGCAATGGCGGCGGCGTTGGACTCCCGCACTTCCAGCCAGAATTCGTTTTCCGGAAACTGCCGGTGTGCCCAGTCCAGAAGCTGTCTGCCGATACCCTGCCGCCGGAACGCCGGTGCAACTGCGATGTCGTCCAGATTCACCGCATCTCCTGCCAGCGAAACTGCCGCATAGCCGCAGAATTCCCCTGCCGCCCTGGCACACCAGATACGGCTGTAACAACAGCACATGGTCTGGCGGAACTGCTGTTCTGTCCACGGGTCGGGAAATGCTGCTTTCGCCAGCGACAGAATCTCCGGCAGATCGGCTTCTGCCGCCGGTACGATCTCAACCTTTTGCTGCATACCAACTCTCCCCCATGCTCACATCTGCTGTCAGGGGCACAGGGAATTTCTCCTGTTCCTCCGGCGAAAGGGTATTCCGGATCACGTTCTGCATTTCCTCGCCCAGCACTTTTCCCGCCTGTAAGGCATGCTGTTCCGGCACCTCGACGATCAGTTCATCGTGTACCTGCAAGATCAGTTTCGCGTCCGGCACGTCGCTTTGCAGCCGCCGGTACACGTAGATCATGGCAAGCTTGATAATGTCCGCCGCCGTCCCCTGAATGGGCGTGTTCATGGCGATTCGTTTTCCTGCCGCCTGTACCATTTTGTTGCTGGCGAGTAGTTCCGGCACCGGTCGGCGTCGCTGGAAATAGGTAGTCACATAGCCGTTGATGCGGGCAGTGTCCACGGTCTTTTCCATGAATGCCCCCACGCTGGGGAACTGTGCCATATAGTTCTGGATATACTGATTCGCCTGCCGCACGGAAACATGAATGTCCTGCGACAGGGAAAAGGCTCCCATACCATAGAGAATGCCGAAGTTTACCGCTTTCGCCGCACTCCGCATCTCCGGTGTCACCATTTCCCGCGGCATGCCAAATACCTGTGCCGCCGTGGCTGCGTGAATATCTGCCCCGCTAAGGAATGCCTCCTGCATCTGCCGGTCGCCGCTCAGGTTTGCCAGCAGCCGCAGTTCGATCTGGCTGTAGTCTGCGTCCAGCAGCACACAGCCCTCCCGTGCCACGAAAAATTTTCGCATATTCCGTCCCAGTTCTGTGCGGACGGGAATATTCTGGAGATTCGGCTCTGTGGAGGAGATTCGCCCTGTACGAGTTTCGGTCTGTTTGTACACCGTGTGGATTCTGCCGTCTGCCCCAACGGTTTTTAGCAATCCGTCCACATAGGTGGATTTCAGCTTGGCATACTGCCGCCATTTCAGCACATAGTCTACAATGGCATATTCTCCCCGCAGTTTTTCCAGAATGTCCGCATTGGTGGAATAGCCGGTCTTGGTCTTTTTGCCGTGTGGCAGCTGCATTTCCCCGAACAGCACTTCTCCCAGCTGCTTCGGGGAACCGATGTTGAAAGTGTGTCCGGCTTCGTCGTAGACCATTTGCTGCATTTCCTCGATCTGTTCCGACAGGTACACGCCGAAGTCCTCTACGCCCTGCCGGTCAATGGCAATGCCGTCGTGTTCCATTGCCGCCAGCACCACGGTCAGCTGCTGCTCAAAGTGCAGCAGACGGGTCATGCCCTGTTCCTCCACCAGCTTCTCCATAGCGGCGTACAGCTTCGGGAGAGCCGCCAGATCGGCATATTCGCCTGCACTGCGGGGATAGGGCACATGATAGGTCACGCAGAGCCGTTCGACCTCATAGACAGACGTGGTGGAGTTCAGCAGATACGCAGCCAGTTCCGCATCTTTTGCCGCAGGGCTGCCGCTGTCCGGCGTGATGCCCTGTGCCAGCAGAAACCGATACTGGGGCTTTGCCCCGAACGTCAGATGCGGCATCTGAAACAGCTGTTCCCACAGGGCAGTATCTGCCGAGGTATACACCGCTTCCGGCGTGCCGGCGTGGTATATGCAGATGCGGCTGCCGTCAAACAGACAGCAGGGCAGTTCCGTTTTGTCAGCACGCCATGTGTCCAGCAGAGCCGCCGTCAAGGGCTGTTCCGTCAGAGGATGCTGTTGTTCTGCCGGCTCTGCCGCTTCTGGTGCGGGAGCATCTGTTCCGGAAAGCTTCAGCTTTTCCAGCAGTTTTGCCATTTCCAGTTCCAGCAGCAGCCTGCGGACTTCCTCGGTCTGCACCGGCTGGGGCAGATAGTGCTGCACGTCCATGTCGATCGGCACATCGGTCACGATCGTTGCCAGCCACTTGCTCTCCTTTGCCGCGTCCTGTCCGGCAGTCAGCTTATTGTACACCGACTTGGTGAGCCCTGCCTCGTCCAGATGAGCATAGAGATTTTCCACAGTTCCCCACGCCTGAATCAGCTTGGAAGCAGTCTTCTGTCCTACGCCGGCTACACCGGAGATGTTGTCCGAACTGTCCCCCATGAGAGCTTTCAGGTCAATCAGGGACAGTGGAGCAAAACCGTACTCCTCCTGAAAACGCTCCGGTGTATAGGGAATGGTTTCCTTGTTGGTAGTAAGCCGCACTGTCACATGATTGCTGACCAGCTGCAGGCTGTCCCTGTCCCCTGTCAGGATCACACAGTCCGCATCTTGTGCCGTACATGCCGCCGCCAGCGTTCCCAGAATATCATCTGCTTCGTAGCCCTCACAGGTGATGACCGGAATCCCCAGCAGTGTCAGCAGCTGCTTCACATAGGGCTGCTGCATGGCAAGTTCTTCGGGCATGCCCTTGCGGTTCGCCTTATAGGTGGCAACTGCCTTGTGACGGAACGTGGGCTTTCGCAGGTCAAATGCCACAGCCACAGCATCTGGCTGCACCTCGTCCCGATTTTTCAGGTAAATATTCATAAAGCCGAAAATGGCATGGGTAAACACGCCCTGTGTATTGCTGAGCGGACGAATCCCGTAGAATGCACGGTTCAGGATACTGTTTCCGTCAATGGCAAGTAGTTTCATGTAATCCTCCCTGTTTCACATTGGTCTAAGGCAACACCGCACAAAGAGCGTCTGGCGACTTTGCACGCCATCTGCTTG
>OHAY01002257.1_pt1 | contig 15707 bp, 10 predicted proteins | sample 1577191 | NCBI WGS metagenome assembly OHAY01 (sample SAMEA3541504, study PRJEB24748) | human gut metagenome | biome: human gut; feature: human-associated habitat; material: faeces | place: China | collected 2012 | reverse complement strand
AGCCTGCTCCGCAAGACCGCGAGTGCGGGGATGAATCGGGATCACAACGCGCTGCGGGAGCTGCTCAAACGCACGGAAAATACGCATCACTGCCTCAATGCCGCCGTCCGTCGTTTCGGCACGGTGAAGCGTTGCCAGGCGATACTGCTTCGGCGTGAGGCCAAGCGTTTCATAAATTTTCACCTTATCCGGATTGGCCCGGGCAACAGAGAGAAAATGCAGCACGGAATCGAGCATCACATCGCCCGTCATGGTAACGCCGCGCGTAATTCCCTCCTTCGCGAGATTTTTCACTGCTGTCTCCGTCGGGCAGAGCAGCCATGTGGAAATATGGTCGGTGAGAACGCGGTTCTGCTCCTCAGGCATGCGCATATTGTAGGAACGCAGTCCTGCCTCCACATGCGCCACCGGAATATGAAGCTTACTTGCGGCAAGCGCTCCGGCAAGCGTCGAATTCGTATCGCCGTAGACCATCAGGATATCAGGCTTTTCCTCCCCGATGACTTCCTCGATGCGCATGAGCATTTCGCCGGTCTGCTTTCCGTGCGAACCGGAGCCAACGCCGAGATTGTAGGCCGGTTTCGGAATGCCAAGCTCCTCAAAAAAAACGTCCGACATGTTCTTGTCGTAATGCTGACCGGTATGAACAATCACCTCGTCGCACAGAGGCTTCAGCGCCGCGCTGACAACGGACGCTTTTACAAACTGCGGGCGCGCGCCCACGATCGTCAAAATTTTCAATCGTGTTTCCTCCCCTCAGCCGATTTTAACGTCCTTCGACTCCATGTCAAGCGTAGAGAAGGAAAGTCCGTCGTACTTTACAGGCATCCCGGTCTTCTGGCTCTTGTAGGCGGCAAGAATAATCTTCATGCCCTTCATGCCCTCCTCGCCGCTGACAAGGGGCTTGCGGCCCGTGCGGACAGCGTCGATATAGTCGGCATAAAGCAGTTCTTCGTCCCTTCCTTTAAGGATATGGCACTTGCCGCACAGCTCGCAGTTGCCCAGGCATTTCCATTCGTTCTGCACAAAAGCGCTGGCAATGCGCACATCCTGTTTCATATCACGGTGATAACCGGTCATAACATCGTGCAGGGAGTTGTTCTGATACTCCAGCCCGGCGGTAAAAGTAGCAGGAGAGAATAAAACTTTCTCAAAATTACCCACATACATGCCGCCTGCCACCCAAGTCAGATCTTTCGTCTTTCCGTATGCATTCGCATCCTGTTGCGCACCATAATAACTGTTACGGTCGGTATGCTGGATGGAAGAATAGAAAGAAAGCTTATGCTTGTATTCTTTCCAAAACAGATCATAACTCAATCCGCCACTATTGATGACGTGCTTGGTCTGTTCGGTGATATCCGTTTCGTGCGGCTGCAAATCAAATTTATTCCCTCCGCGGCGGAACTCATTCGTGGTATGATATTCCAGACTGATACGGCTGAACTGCGTAGGACGGTAATAGGTGCGCAGCCCGAATGTATTCATATTCAGCTTTCCCAACTCCGAGAAACCGTCCCCGTCCGCATCATACGGATTACGGTTCCGATAAGACTGATACAAAGCGATGCCATACGTATTATCTTTTGACACCAAAGAGGCGTTGGCTCCCATATACTGTTCCCACACCTTGCCGTTCATATTGGACATTGTTGAAGAAACCTGAAATGAATTGTTGATGGGGTCTTTCGTGATGATATTGATGGTTCCGCCCACTGCATTAGCACCAAACAAGGCCGACCCTCCTCCGCGGACAACCTCTACACGCTCTATCATATTCACCGGAATCTGCTCCAAGCCATACACACCGGACAGAGCACTGACTACCGGACGGCTATTGATAAGAATCTGAGAATAAGGTCCTTCCAGCCCATTGATACGCACTTGAGGGAAGCCGCAGTTCTGGCAGTTGTTCTCCACACGCAACCCCGACTGGTAATTCAAGGATTTAGCCAAATCGGTAGAATTCACCGATTCGAAAAGCCTGGCATTCATCACATTAACTACCACCGGAGCCACCTTGCGACTTGTTTCATTGCGATTGGCCGATACGACTACCTCGTCCGTCATAATACTTTCGTCACTCATCAAAAAATGAACATCTACCGTGAAGTCGTTACTGACGGTCACTTTCTTTTCCTGTGTCTCATAGCCCAGTAGCTGAACTCTCAATGTGTACTTTCCTGCCGGAACCTTCTTGAAACGGAACTCCCCGTCCTCGTTACTCACCGTACCTTGCCCGGTTTCCACAATCAATATGGTAGCATACGGAAGGCTGTTCTCCGTGCCTTTTTCCACTACATGACCTGAAATCACATTTCCTTCCTTCACAGGATTTACATCTTCTGCATACGCATGGATACCCGCACCCATCACCATGAGCACGAGTAACAGAATATATTGTTTCATCTATTTTTTCTATTACTAAAATGTTTCGGTTTATTCAATTAAAGAATGTGTGCAGCTCTACGGCAAAAGCACATCCGCATCTGTTGAACGGATTATCCGAATGTATCCCGTCAACAGATATACCTTATGTTTCAGCAATAAAAAGGAGGAGCGCGCAAATGGATACATTGCGCACAAAGCGCTTTCGCGCGGAAAGTATTTGTCTTGTATTCCAAAACATACAACACAGGACGGAATACAGTCATCTCTGTCTGCCCCCCGGGCTCCAGAGTCTGGATAGTGCTCAGATGAGCAATTAAGATTACCTGTCCTGTGGTATGCGTATGGTGTTTTTCGGACGAAGGATGAGAGTGCACAATCATCACCCCGTTCACAATATGAACGTGGGTAAACAAAGTGATACTTACCTGATACGTTAAAAACAGCGCCAGCAGTAATAACGGGGCTACTATGTACCTTCTCTTGCTCAACTATTTATTTCTTTTCCTCGCCAAACAACAATTGATAGTCTTTTTTCGCGGCAGGCACAGTCCATTCCTCCGGAATAAACTTCCACTGGTGCATAGCATGAGGATGCAGCACTTTTTCCTGCTCAATATATTGCATCAGATAATAACGCAAATCCTTATCGGTTGCAAAAATAATACGTTTTGCCAAATCTTCCTTGGAAATTCCAGCTCCAAGAGTCAGTAAATCTCCGCCACCGTTCCCACGGTAAGAATTCAAAGCCACTTTATAAACCTTATCCATACTGAAAGGAGTCCCGTCCGACATGCTCTGAATCGTGATTTTCTCTCCTGCCGGCTTGGTCACGTCCACCGTATAATTAATGCCTGCGGCAGAGTCAAAGTTAAAGCTGAAATTCTTGAAATTAGCACGCTTCCCCTTCTCCACCGGCTCCTTGAAAAGCATCAGGTGGTCCTCGGAACTCTTCATCTGATTAGTCCAGATGGCGTATGCCATTTCCAGGAAACCTTTAATTTCCTTGCCCGAAAGTTCCATCACATACAGCATGTTCTCGTACTTGTACAAATTGAACATATCACTCACATAGATGTCTCCTTCTTTAATCTCTGCCCGGAAGGACAACGGAGCACAGAAAGACACTTCAGCACCCGAAATTTCCAATTGCAACTGATGAATCAGGTCTATGAAAGGAGAAGAACCGAAATAAGCATCCTTCGCTGTGATGGTACGTGAAATTGTACCGATTTTACGGGATACAAAGTCATTTACAGCCTTGTATTGAGGGGCAAACTTATCCATAAACTCCCGGCTGACAGGATACTTGTTCATATCCGCCAATCTACCTTCCACCGACTTCTCCACTACTTTCCCGTCTTTCTTTGTTACGGTCAGGGTCACATCCGAAACTACATTGGCATTGTTTGCCGGGTCAATAACCAACACGCTGTCTCCTGCCACATTCTGCACCTTTACACATTCCCTAGTATGGTCGTGCCCCATCAGCACCACATCAAAGCCCGGAACCCGTTTGGCTACATCCATAGAGGCATCTTCCACCACCTGTCCCAACACGTTGCCCGACTTTCCGGCATGAAACAATCCCACAATGACATCAGGATTCTCTTTTTCCTTTATAATCTTCACCCATTTGCGTGCACAGGGCTCCATTTCCTCAAAATGCAGACCACTCCATAATTTCTCCGGCAACCATGAAGGAATGGCCGGAGTAATCATACCCAGAACCGCTATCCTCACTCCGTCGCGCTCCAACACCTCGTAGGGTTTCAGATAAGGTTTTCCAGTGGCATTGTCTATTATGTTAGCCCCCAGTACCGGAAAATCGCACTGTTTTATCCAACGGTCGTACACCGCATGCCCAGTCTCTACATCATGGTTACCCATATTACCTACCACATATCCCATATAATTCATCATATCCGCCGCAACATGAGTAGACACGGTATCCATGAAATTATAATAGTAAGCTGTAGGCTGACCTTGCAGGATATCCCCATTATCCATCAACAGGCAATTATCCCCATATTTCTCACGCTGTTCTTTCACAAAGGAATGAACACGGGCAAGACTTCCACTCCATTCTTTCCGTTCGATAAAGTTATACGGAAAGAAATTCCCGTGCACATCACTGGTTTCTATAATCTTGATAACCACTTCTTCCTGATTATTGGATGCAGACAACTGCATACCTGCCCACAACAGCAGGGCACTGATACATATTCTATATTTCATTTCTCTATTCTTTATTCTTTTTTAGTCAAAGGATGCGTGAATACAAACCGGGCGCCTTCGGTATAATCCTTGTCCACCCATATCTTACCTCCCAGATTCTCGATTATCAGCCTGCTAATGGCCAATCCCAGCCCCGTACCTTGGGAATATTCATTCAATTTCTCGAAACGTTCAAATACCTTTTCACTCTTATCGGGCGGAATACCGCAACCGGTATCCGACACTGACAATTCCAACTGCTGATGCTGTTTGTCTATGGCAACCGTCAGTTTGATAGAACCGGACGGAGTAAATTTTGCGGCATTGGACAGCAAATTAATCAACACCTGCTTCAGACGCTGGGCATCCGTCTTGACAACCAGCGAAGGCACAGGAGTTTCAAACAGAAACAAAGCACTGGTCTTGCGTCCATACTCCACTGTAGACAAAGCCGTCTGACACAACTCTACCACATCACATTCTTCCCATACGAATTTTATCCTTCCGGATTCCATGCGCGAGATGTCCAGAATATCATTTATGAGGTGCAACAACAAATCGGAATTCTTCTGAATGATATCACAATACTGCTCTTTCTCGGCAGGAGAGGAATCATCACTGACCAACACGCTGGAAAATCCCACAATGGCATTCAAGGGAGTGCGTATTTCGTGACTCATATTGGCCAGAAAAGCCGTCTTCAACCTGTTGGATTCCTCCGCTTTCTCCTTGGCTACCAGCAGTTCCTCGCCGGATACTTCCAGATTATGTTTCAAGTGGTTGATACGGATAATATAATATATGGCTATCAAGAAACAGGCTATCAGGAACATGAACGCCGAAACAACCCCTATGACCCAATATTTATACTGCTCATAAAACGAAGGAGTCTTGTTCACCAACACCGCTCCCTGAGGAAGATTCAATGAATCCAATTTGAATTCATGCAAACGCTTTATATCAAAAGTATAGTTTCCGGGAATAGTCAACAAGTCCACCCCTTCTCTATCCCCTTTATCCAAAAAATCATAAGTAACCGCGCCTATATTCTTTCCTACCGCATGGTACTCGGGAGTATATCCTCCCAATGCCCAATGTCCCAGCCCCACAGATGCAATAGTAAACACAGGCAGGGTGGGATTCGCATCGCGCAGCATATAAGTCGTATTACCAATAACATAACTCTCCGTACAGTCCACACGCCATGTTCCCAATAACACACACGTATTTTGAGGCAACCTGCGCATCCTTTCACTCACTTCCATAAAGGTTTCCGTACGGCCGTCCAGCCAAATTGTTTCTAAATCGGGGTACTTCTTCATCTCCTTTTTAACCAAGGCTTGCATAGACAACCCGCCATAGGTATTATCCGATATAAATGCCACACGGCGCATATCAGGATAAAAACGACGCATCAGCTTTATGTTTTTATCGACATCATATTCATATACATAACCGGCAACAATATTATAATCACTGAAATCCGTATAAATATTCTTACTTTCAGGTTCCCATACCCGCGTGTCGATACTATCATCGGGCAATACCAGTCCGTTGACACTGACCATGCCACAGATAGACGGAGTCTTTTTAGCTATCTCTGTGTCTTGTGAGATATAAGCCGACCATGCCTCCTGCCCCAACAATATAACCAGTGACGGACGGTTTTTCCCCTTATACTTACCAAGGATGGAGGCCATACGCGATTTCCACAGATAGGCCTCGGACAAATTCTTGCAGTTCATACTCTCTATGATCGGAGTATACTTGCCGCCACGCTGTCTGTATTCATCCATAAAAGCAGACAGGTTGTCAGAAATACTACGCGTTTCGGGATTATAAGAAGTGACAATAAGGATAGGCCCTTCCGAGGTCGTTTCCGCCTTCACAGGACACAGAGCAACCACAGGAAGCAGCAGGACTAATAGCATAAAAAACCTGAATATGATTGCCAATCCCCTCATTTCCTTTAGAATAATTTCTAAAAATTCGCTGCAAAGATAATAAAATAAAAACAGAACACAACCAATTGGCATATATTTTGTTTCTCTTAAAGCAGATGAAATTTAACAAATATATAATATGGCTTACATAGACTATTACAAAGTATTGGGAGTGGACAAAAGCGCCACCCAAGATGATATCAAGAAGGCTTTCCGTAAGCTGGCCCGCAAATACCATCCTGACTTGAATCCGAATGATCCTGGAGCCAAAGATAAGTTTCAGGAGATAAATGAAGCCAACGAAGTACTGAGTGACCCGGAAAAACGTAAGAAATACGACGAATACGGGGAACACTGGAAACATGCCGACGAATTTGAAAAACAAAAGCAACAATATGGAGGTGCTGGTGGATTCGGAGGGTTTGGCGGAGCCGGAAGCGGATTCGGTACGGACGGTAACGGCAGTTACTGGTATTCCGGCAATGGAGGAGAAGAATTCACCGGTGCACATTTCGGTGGCAGCGCAGGTGGTTTCTCTGATTTCTTTGAAGAACTGTTCGGGCATCGTGGCGGTGCAAACGGCGGACGAAGCGCCGGATTCCGTGGACAGGACTATAATGCTGAATTACAACTTTCATTGCGTGAAGCCGCCGAAACACACAAACAAGTGCTTAATGTAAACGGAAAGAACATACGTATCACTGTTCCGGCAGGTATAGCCAACGGACAGACTATCAAATTGCGTGGTCATGGTGCACCGGGGGTAAACGGTGGTCCTGCAGGCGATCTGTACATCACCTTTGTCATTCCAGACGATCCTGTATTCAAACGTCTGGGAAATGATTTATATATCCATGCTCCGCTTAGCCTCTACACCGCCGTACTGGGTGGTGAAGAAACCGTGGACACACTGAACGGCAAGGTAAAACTGAAAGTAAAACCTGAAACCCAGAACGGAACCAAAGTCCGTTTGAAAGGCAAAGGCTTTCCTGTTTACAAGGAAGAAGGCAAATTTGGCGATCTGATAGTAACTTATAATGTCACCATTCCTAGCAACCTGACCGAACATCAGAAAGAGCTGTTCCGCCAATTAAAAGATAGTAGCAATTAAAAAAAGAGAAGGATTATGCAGACCGATTTAATTATTATCAACGATTTTTGCGACCGTTGCCATGTGGACCCGTCGTTCATTATGGAACTGGAAGAAGACGGACTGATCGAAGTCCGGGTGATTGACGAGGAACGCTACCTCCCCACATCCCAACTAGCGGAACTGGAGCGTTACACGCATTTATATTATGACTTGTCCATCAATATTGCAGGAATCGACGCCATTCACCACATGCTGGAACGTATAGAACTTCTGCAACAGGAAGTGCGTTCATTAAGAAACGAACTGGAATTCTACCGCTAAAATCCGTGTCCGGAGAGGGAAAGCGAAAACTGCACCCACTTCTCTTTCCGGCACTGTTCATTTACTTTTATATTTCTGTTTTTACCGTTGTTTCTATACGATAAGCAGGAGTGCCGAACCGATCATCACCGATTCTCTTCTCATTATTATATATACCAAGAAAAAGTAATGGGCTGTTCCGCTCTTTCTTCGTTTTTCCATTTATTTTCTTACTTTTTTCCGCTTTATTATCCTACGTTTAACCTAAAATCACTATCTTTGTAGACTTAAAAGCAGCCGGCCGGTCTGCCGCTGACGCCGTAAGGCGAAAGAGGAAAGTCCGGGCAACGCAGAGCATCCTACTTCCTAACAGAAAGCTATCTGCAAAGGTGGAGTAACGTAGAAGAAAACAACCGCCACAATTCCTACGGGAAACGGGGTAAGGGTGAGAAGGTGGGGTAAGAGCCCACCAGCCGCATGGTGACATGACGGGCTGTACGTCTTAGGAGTTGTAAGGTCATGTAAACCGACATTATGAGGGTTGCTCGCCCCACGTCGGAGGGTAGACCGCTAGAGCCTGTTGGTGACAACAGGCGTAGATAAATGGCAGGCACTTCGCCGCAAGGCGAGGAACAGAACCCGGCTTACAGGCCGGCTGCTTTTTTTTCATATATCCTAATGAAGAGCTTATGAGTACCATGAACAAGGAAAAACTGAAAGGTCTGCAATCGTTTCTCAAAGATGATATATGGCGGGTGACAGAAGACGAGGTTAGCAAATCCCGAGGAATACTCTATAATGCAATAAAAATCGCTACTCTTTCTGTTCGTGAATTCACTCAGGGACGTATTTTGAATAAAGCATCCGCACTGACATACAGCACCCTGCTTTCTATCATTCCCATTCTGGCCATTTTATTCGCCATCGCACGCGGTTTCGGCTTCTCCAACCTGCTGGAAACCCAATTCCGTAGCGGTCTTGAAGGACAGAGTGCGGCTGCCGAAACCATTCTTGGCCTGATTGACTCCTATCTGGTGCACGCCAAAAGCGGAATTTTTATCGGAGTGGGTCTGGTGATGTTGTTCTGGACCATTCTGAGCCTGACCTATAACATAGAACGTACCTTCAATTATATATGGCAAGTGAAGAAGCCCCGTACACTGTATCGCAAAATGACGGATTATTTCTCCATCCTGCTCTTACTGCCCCTACTTATCGTACTTTCCAGCGGTCTTACCATCTTTATGTCCACCATGGTGAAAAACATGGAGGACTTCGTATTACTGGCACCCCTGATGAAATTTCTGGTACGCCTGATCCCTTTCATCCTGACTTGGGCCATGTTTACGGGACTGTTCGTCTTTATGCCCAATACTAAAGTGAAACTGAAGTATGCCATCATTCCGGGTATCATCGCAGGCACAGCCTTTCAGGCTTTTCAATACTTGTATATCGGCAGTCAGATATGGGTATCAAGGTACAATGCAATCTATGGTAGCTTCGCCGCCATTCCTATGTTCTTGTTATGGGCGCAAATTTCATGGGGAATCTGCCTGTATGGCGCAGAACTTTGCTATGTGGCACAGAATCTTCGCAACTACAGTTTCAGCAAAGAAACGGCAAATATCAGCCGCCGTTATCACGACTTTCTGTGTATCCTCATCATGTCTCTGATATGCAAGCGCTTTGAGACGGAAGAGGCTCCTTATACCGCCGAGACACTCAGCGACGAACATAAAATCCCGATAAGGCTCACCAAGAAAATCCTGTATGAACTACAGGACATGCACATGATTTATGAAACTGCTATGGACGGTGACGATGAAAGCATAGGCTATTTGCCGTCAGTAGATATCAACCGGATGAACGTGGCTATGCTGCTGAACAGACTGGACATAGCCGGAACGGAAGCCTTCAAAATAGACAAAAAGCGATACAGCAGTTCTTGGGAGGCGCTGGCAAATGCCCGTGAAGAATATTATAAAAGCACCAGCAAGATATTGCTGAAAGATTTATAATTCTGATATTCGATTTTACCACAGATTGCACAGATTCTTTTTTGCTCAAAAGCCGATGCGGATAATTCCGGATTTCCACAAAGAAGTTTCTTTCATCTTCAACAATCATCTGTGCAACCTGCGGTAAAAGAATCAGGAGAACTGCATCATGCGGCTTAAATATTTGCCGATGATATCAAACTCTATATTCACAATGCTTCCCACTTTAAAAGTATGGAAATTGGTATGTTCGTAAGTATAAGGAATGATGGCAACCTGAAAAGTATCCTCCGTAGGGTTACAAACGGTCAGACTCACACCATTCACCGTAACCGAGCCTTTGTCCACCGTGATGTAGCCGCGCTTTGCCATTTCCTTGTCAAACGCATATCTGAAAGTAAAATACCAGCTCCCTTCAGCATCCTTTATATCCATACATTCGGCAGTCTGATCCACATGTCCTTGCACAATATGACCGTCCAGCCGCCCGTTCATCATCATGCTGCGTTCCACATTCACTTTATCTCCCACTTTCAGCAAGCCGATGTTGGAACGCTCTATCGTTTCTTTCATGGCGGTAACCGTGTACGTTCCATCCTGTAAACTGACTACAGTCAGGCACACACCGTTATGAGAGATACTCTGGTCTATTTTCAGTTCGTCCACAAACGAACATTTCAAGGTGAGGTGCAGATTTTCCTGCTCCTTTACAATACGCACCACCTCCGCATATTCTTCTACAATCCCTGAGAACATAAGTTTTAGTCTTTAATTAAGTTTCGAGAACAAAGATAGAACAAAAAACACAAATATTCGAAACTTACCGACGGTTAATGACAAATGACCGGCAATTCGTCGCTAACCTGCCTTTTTTACATATTCAGAACAAAAACAGAGTGCCCAATTCTTTTTTATTATATATTTGCACTTTATACTTTGCAAACTTATTAAAAACAAACCATGGACAGCACAAAGATTGTTGGTGAAAAAATAAAATCACTACGTGAAACAAAAGAAATCAGTGTGGCCGAACTGGCCGTACGCTCTGGCCTTGCCGAAGAACAAATAGAACGAATAGAGAATAATGTAGATCTTCCTTCATTGGCTCCCCTCATCAAGATAGCCCGCGCGTTAGGGGTACGTCTGGGCACTTTTCTGGACGACCAGGAAGAACAAGGAGCAGTAATCTGCCGGAAACAAGAGAGTGAGGATACTATCAGTTTCTCGAACAATGCAATGGACCTGCGTACACATATGCGCTACCACTCACTGTCAAAATCAAAAGCGGACAGGCATATGGAACCATTCATCGTAGACGTGGAACCGACGGAGGAAAGCCACTTCTCACTCTCCTCGCATGAAGGTGAAGAGTTTATCTATGTCATGGAAGGCGCCGTCGAAGTATGCCACGGTAAAAAATGCCATCTGATTAAAGCCGGAGACAGTATTTATTATGATTCTATCGTTCCGCACCACGTACACGGATATCAAGGACAAGCCGCCAAAATATTGGCTGTTATCTATACTCCTATTTGATTTATGATGGAATTAAGCACGAGAACCTTGGGTGACTGGCTTGAACATTGGGCCCTCACCACTCCCGATAAAGAATATATCGTATATTCCGACCGCAATCTGCGCTTCACCTGGAAACAATTTAACGAGCGTGTAGACCACATGGCCAAAGGACTGCTCGCCATCGGCGTGAAACGGGGAACCCATGTAGGAATCTGGGCGGGTAATGTGCCCGACTGGCTGACCTTTCTGTACGCTTGCGCCAAAATCGGCGCCGTGGCCGTAACAGTAAATACCAACTACAAACAGGCAGAACTGGAATACCTCTGCCAGAACTCGGACATGCACACGCTGTGTATCGTAAACGGAGACCGTGGCAATGACGACTATGTAAATATGGTCTACGCCATGCTGCCCGAACTAAAGACCAGCCAGCGCGGATATCTGAAGAGCAAACGTTTCCCCTGCATGAAGAACGTGATTTACATCGGCCCCGAAAAATACCGGGGTATGTACAACACCGCCGAAATTCTGCTTCTGGGATGCAACATAGACGATGACGAGCTGCTGGAAGCAAAAGCGAAGGTGAACTGCCACGACACGGTGAACATGCAGTACACTTCGGGCACAACCGGTTTCCCCAAAGGAGTCATGCTCACCCATTACAACATCAGCAACAACGGTTTCCTGACTGGCGAGCACATGAAATTCACTTCCGATGACAAACTATGTGTCTGTGTACCCCTGTTCCATTGCTTCGGAGTGGTATTAGCCACCATGAACTGCCTTACACACGGATGCACGCAGGTGATGGTGGAACGTTTTGACCCGCTGCTGGTACTTGCCTCCGTCCACAAGGAACGCTGCACGGCCTTGTACGGGGTTCCTACCATGTTCATTGCCGAGCTGAACCATCCCATGTTTGATATGTTCGATATGTCCAGTCTGCGCACCAGCATTATGGCAGGCTCACTCTGTCCGGTGGAACTGATGAAACGTGTGGAAGAGAAAATGTTTATGAAGGTCACCAGTGTATACGGGCTTACAGAAGCTTCTCCCGGCATGACAGCCTCCCGCATCGACGATTCGTTTGATGTACGCTGCAACACGGTGGGCCGTGATTTCGAGTTTACGGAAGTAAAAGTGATCGATCCGGAAACTGGCGAGGAATGTCCCATAGGCGTACAAGGCGAGATGTGCAACAAAGGGTATAACACCATGAAGGGGTATTACAAAAACCCCGAAGCAACCGCCGAAGTGATAGACCGGAACGGCTTTCTCCACTCAGGAGATCTGGGAGTGAAAGACGAAGAAGGTAATTATCGTATCACAGGACGGATAAAAGACATGATTATCCGTGGCGGAGAGAATATCTATCCACGGGAAATAGAAGAGTTCCTGTATCAGATGGAAGGAATAAAAGATGTACAGGTAGCCGGTATCCCCTCCAAGAAATACGGAGAAGCGGTAGGCGCATTCATTATCTTGCACGAAGGGGTGGAAATGAACGAATTCGATATACGTGACTTTTGCGACGGCAAGATAGCCCGTTACAAAATTCCTAAATATATCTTCTTTGTTGATGAGTTCCCCATGACGGGCAGCGGAAAGATACAGAAATTCAAGTTAAAGGATGTGGGATTGGAGTTATGCCGGAAGCAAGGCATCGAGATTATTTAATTCAGCCTGCCTCTTGCATTAAAAATGCAGAATTAAGTTACACAGTCACGGAGAGGAATACATTGCACGGATTCTTCTCTGTGGTTCTGTATCGGATATCGGAACCGGACAGCAGATGTACTCCTCACGTTACTCCATAAAAAAAGGAGCAACGCCTTGCTCCAACCTTTTGTTAACCTTAAATCTAATACTATGAAAAACACACATGCAAATATACACACTTTCCTGCTATCTGCAAATTTAAGGAAGCGTTAAGAAGAAATTATAGAATTGTTTAATAAAAGCAACAACTCCTTTAACATTTCAAGTTAAAGTGAATGGTTTCTTTTAACAAAACAAAAAGGCTGTCCCGTAAGGAACAACCTTTCTATATTTTTTATAGTAGACGCTTCTACTTCAGATGCAACTACTTCTCTCAAGCCGATTGCAATCTTCAACCTTTAATCTAATACTATGAAAAACACATTTATATAACACGGCGGCAACAAGAATTGTTCAACCGCAAGTCATTAATAAATGTTTAAATCCCTAACTATACCTTTTCTTCCTTTGGCAAGACCGAATGCCAAGGAATTCCGTCTACAGTAGAAAGGTCCTTGCCAGACTCTATCAAACCACTGATTACATAATCTCTGGCAGTAGGATTCTGGAACGGATACAATCCAAACTCGGGAAGAACAGAAACAAAATGTTCCATGATTTCCGCCTGGATAGATTCATAACTAGGCCAGTTCTTATTGGACGAGAAACAATAAATTTGTACGGGCAGACCATTCTCCGTAGGAGCCAACGTGCGCACCATCAGCAACAGGTCCTTACTGATAAAAGGATGGCGCTTCAGATAGAGAGTCATATAAGCACGAAGCAGCCCTACATTCGTATCGATGGTTCCATTTACCAATCCGGCCGGATTGTCAGTATTCGCTACTTTTCCTTCAGCCGCCTGTTTCTGCTTTTCTGTGATAAAGTCGGCCAAATCAGCATCAAACTTCTTCATTTTCTCCAAAAATTCAGGAGTACAGGGTTGTATGTAATCCAGTTTCAATGCATACTCGCGCATAATACGCCGCCCGCCCGATTCAGTCATTCCACGCCAATTGATAAATGAACCGGAGACTAATGAATAAGGAGGTATAGTGACAATAGTATTATCGAAATTCTGAACCTTCACAATGTTCAGAGTGATATCCATCACCACCCCATTCACATTATTCTGCGGCATCTCAATCCAATCGCCGATATGCACCATATCATTCTCGGAAAGCAGTACCCCCGCCACAAAGCCAAGGATGGTATCTTTGAAAATCAACATCAGTACGGCAGCAAAAGCACCCAGTCCGGTAATCAGGTTGAGAGGCGACTTATTAATCAATATGGAAATGATGACAATGATGGCAACACACGAAAAAATCACTTGAAAGATCTGTATGAAACCTTTCATCGGACGATTCTGTAACTGCTCCTTGTTCATCAGCACATTACCTACCGAGTTTAACACGGCATTGACCGAAAACAACAAAGCGATAAAGAAATAAATCCAAGTGATTTTTTCACTGACAGTAAACCAAGTAGAACGATAGTCGAACGCAAACGGCAACAAAGCGGATATAATAAGCGGAGGAATGACCGCAGACATTTTCCGCAAGGCATTGTATTCTATCAGCGAACTTAAAAAACTGATATTTTTATATTTCAACACCTTCCGTGTGAAACGCACAGATAAATAATGAAAAACAGCTCCTACAGCAAAAGCAATAACCACAATCAGGATCAAGAAAATAATCTCATCCAGTTCATTCAACCTATCGCGCGGGATGCCTATCCATGATAGAAAACTCTTAATCCAAGTCAATAAAATTCGGGCAAATTCGTTTGTACTCATAATTATCGTCTTTTTACTTATAGAACCATCTATAAAAACATTTGTTTAGCTGAGGGATGAAAAATCCTCCCCCAGCCTGTCCGGAAACGGTTTCCTGCTTTCCTTTTACTCTGTCATTCCAGCGTAACAAGACTCTTTCAAGGAATCGGCGAAGTAAACCAAGAAGTCAAACAAATCTATTTATCGAATATACCATCTTTCGCACTGGCTGTAGACGGCACCCCAACATAACCTCCCACATTACAATTAGAAACCCCAATTGTCTTCGTATTCGAGAAACCAAGACCTATCCCTGCTTTATCCACATCCACGTTATCAAAAGTCACGTTATAAATAGGCTTCTCCTCTGTACCTTGAAGCACCAATGCAGCTACATTCACCTTTTTGCATTTCAAATCCTTTACATAAATATCATGCACCTCAGTAAAATGATGGTTATCCATCCCCTCGCCTGCATACATGGAAGTTACGCGTACAAAAAGGGTTAACATGACTTTTTAACCGGTTCAATCTTTCCGCTGCCATGAAGCCCAAAGGGCGGAGAAACTGAGAAAAAGTAATAGCCCGCCAGCGGAATTAAACAACAATGTATTGCATCTGTTCCTGTTGCATAAGCCTTTTCTCTTTCCAGGTTAAACCTTTTTATACGGATGTATTCTATCTCCATAGCCTTTGGAGTTATCTCCATAAGC
>OHAY01002252.1_pt1 | contig 15720 bp, 12 predicted proteins | sample 1577191 | NCBI WGS metagenome assembly OHAY01 (sample SAMEA3541504, study PRJEB24748) | human gut metagenome | biome: human gut; feature: human-associated habitat; material: faeces | place: China | collected 2012 | reverse complement strand
GGAACGGAACGATGCTGAAGATGTTCAACCTGATTGATATTGGTGAGCGTGCTGGTAGCGGCATTCCGAATATCTTCCGCGTCTGGCGTGAGCAGAATTGGACAACTCCGGAGATTACAGAGCAACTCGAGCCGGAGCGGACAACATTAACGCTTTTATTCTCCAAGGGAGACGATAAAAAAGCGACGATAAAAAGTGGCGATAAAAAAGCGACGATAAAATCTGCGCGACAGAAAGAAGAAATCATCGTCTACCTTACTGATCATATTTCGGCCAGAAGTGCCGATATTGCAGAGCTCCTTGGAGTCAAGAGTACACGAGCCAAGAAACTCCTCTCTGAACTGACCGCGGAGGATATTGTCGTAGCCGAAGGCGGAAATCGAAATAGAACCTATAAGCTGAAAGCGTAAGGAGAGTGTCAGATGCCAATTCCCAAATATGATGAGATGTATCGTGCCTTCCTTGATTGCTTGGCAGATGGCCAGCCGCACAGATCAAAAGAGGTAAAAGATACAGTTGCAGGTGTTTTCTCGGTGTCCGAAAAGGAGCGGGCAGAGATGCTGCCAAGCGGGAAGCAGCAGCTTTTTGATAACCGTATTGGCTGGACAAGGACATATCTGAAAAAGGCAGGCCTTGTGCAAAGTCCGTCACGAGGTATTTATGTGATTACGCCAGCAGGCAGACAAGTCCTCAATGAAAATCCTCCTCAAATCGATAACCTTTATCTCCAGCGCTTTGAGTCATTTAGAAAGTTTATTTCTCCGAACAATAATGAAGAAACAACACTTTCGACACCCACGGCAAAGGTGTCCGGTAAAACACCGCAGGATGTTTTGGATGAAGCCTTTCAGCAGATCAATACCACCCTGGCAGATGATCTCTTGAGTGAAGTAATGAAGCAACCGCCTGCTTTCTTTGAACATCTGGTCGTCAAACTGTTGATGCAAATGGGATATGGTGGCTCGGTGGACAATGCTGGCACGGTCATAGGGCAAACCGGTGATGAAGGCATTGATGGCATCATCCGTGAAGACAAACTTGGCTTCAGCTTGATTTATATTCAGGCGAAGCGTTGGGATTGTGACAAAACCGTTGGCAGACCTGAGATTCAGAAATTCGTTGGTGCGCTGGCGGGGCAGGGTGCTTCCAAAGGATTGTTCATTACGACTGCTAAGTTCACGAAAGAAGCATGTCAATATGCAGAGAAGCAACATACCACAAAGGTTGTGCTTGTTGATGGCACTGCGCTGGCAAAATTGATGATCGAATATAATTCGGGTGTGTCTACGGAAGCTACATACGAAATCAAAAGAATTGACAGCGACTTTTTTGCGGAGGATCTTGATTGATTTTGCGTTTACTTCAAGACTGCATCAGATTATGATTTTTCAATATCGCACCGCGCTCTTATGACGGAAATTATCTGCAAGGCATGTGTGCAGCTATGTAAATAAATAGTAGATAGTCAAATAATCCTCAAGTATTGGAGATGAAGATATGGCATACCAAAGCGAAGCGGCTCTTGAGCAGCAGTTTATAGAGCAACTGAACAAGCAGGAATATACCACAGTCGCAATTCCTGATTATGACGCGCTGGTGGAGAACTTCAAGGTTCAGTTTGAAGCCTTCAATGCGCCAAAGCTGGATACGCCTATCACTGATAAAGAGTGGGAGCGTATCTTCAACCTCATGCTCGGAAAGTCTGTTTTCCAGAGCGCAAAAATCTTGAGGGATAAGTTTGTCCTTGAGCGTGAAGATGGTACAAAGGTATATCTGTCCTTCTTTGATCAGGACCACACGAAGAACATTTTCCAAGTCACTCATCAAACAACCGTGGTTGGAAAGTACGTCAATCGTTACGACGTTACGATTCTCGTAAACGGCTTGCCCCTGATCCAAGTAGAATTAAAGCGCCGTGGCATTGACATCCGCGAGGCAGTCAATCAGGTCATGCGTTATAAGAAGCACTCCTACAACGGGCTGTATCATTTCATTCAGCTCTTCATTGTCTCCAATGGTGTTGACACAAAGTATTTTGCCAATTCCGACAGAGACTTGATGTATAGTCTTGCGTTCTTCTGGACTGATTTTAATAACGTCCGCATCACCAATTTGAAGGACTTTTCGATTTCTTTCCTTGCAAGGGATCACATCATCAAAATGCTGACACGCTACACCATCCTAAATGATACCGATAAGATTTTGATGGTCATGCGTCCCTATCAGGTTTATGCCGTAGAAGCGCTGATCCGTCAGGCAACGCTTACAAACCGGAATGCGTATATCTGGCACACAACCGGCGCGGGCAAGACGTTGACATCCTTTAAGACGGCGCAAATCCTTGCAGCAAATCCGAACATCAAGAAAGTCATTTTCCTTGTTGACCGAAAAGACTTGGATTCTCAGACAACCGAAGAGTTTAACAAGTTTGAGGCTGGCTCTGTTGATGTGACAGATCGCACCGATGTCCTTGTCCGCCAGATGAAGGATAAGAACCGGCAGCTTATCGTCACCACGATGCAGAAGATGGCAAACGCTGTAAAGCGCCCTCAGTACGAGAAAGTAATGGACGCATACAAAGACGAGAAGGTTGTCTTTATCATCGACGAATGCCACCGCAGCCAGTTCGGGGATATGCACAAGGATATTGTGCGGCATTTCAGAAAGGCACAGTTTTTCGGCTTCACGGGGACACCTCGCTTTGAAGTCAACGGTAAAACTGAGGGTAAAATCACGCAAACAACGGAAATGCTCTTTGGTGAGTGCCTTCACAATTATCTGATTAAAGACGCCATCTTTGATAATAATGTTCTGGGATTCCACATCGAATACATAAAAACAATGGAGGGTGATTTTGACTGGGATGACCCGACACTCGCAGACGCGATTGATATAGGCGAACTCTATATGTCCGATGAGCGAATGTCTCTGATCGCCAATCACATCATCCAGAACCACAAGGCGAAAACCCGAAATGGACAGTATACGGCTATTTTTGCCGTGTCCTCTATTGATGCCCTTGTTAAGTACTACGACATTTTCAAGAAGATCAAGCATGACCTGAATATCAGCGGCATCTTCTCCTACGGGCAGAATGAGGATGCTGAGGGCAAGGACGAGCATAGCCGGGATTCGTTGGAACGGATCATCAAGGACTATAACGAAATGTACGGGACCAATTTCTCCACAGATACGTTCTCGGCTTATCACAAGGACATCTCTGACCGAGTAAAGGGAAAGAAAACAAAGTCGCTTGATATTCTTATCGTCGTGAATATGTTCCTGACCGGATTTGACAGCAAGCAGCTCTCTGTCCTTTATGTGGACAAGGACTTGAAGTATCATGATTTGCTGCAAGCCTATTCCCGGACAAACCGCGTTGAGAAGGAAACAAAGCCCTTTGGCATTATCATTTGCTACCGCAACCTCAAAAAACGCACCGATGACGCGCTGACACTCTTCTCTAAGAGTCAAGATACTTCCGGCATTGTTGTTCCGGGGTATCAATACTTCGTGGAGAAGTTCAACGAAATGGTGATGAAGCTCAAGGAAATCGCGCTGTTCCCTGAGTCCGTTGACACGATGCAGAACGAGGACGATCAAAAGAAGTTCGTCGTGACCTTCCGTGAGCTGACAAAGTATCTCCAATCATTGCAGACCTTTATTGAGTTCAGCTTCGATCAAGATGCTCTTATCATGTCCGAGCAGGAATACCAGGACTACAAGAGCAAATACCTCATGCTCTACTCAAGGCAAAAAACAGACCGCGAGGTTGTCTCCGTTCTGAACGACGTTGACTTCTGCATCGAATTGATGGAGAGTGACAGGATCAATGTCGCATACATCATGAACCTGATCCGCAACATCCATTTCGACGATCCCAAGCAGAAGGATTACGATATTAAACACATTAAGGATGAGCTGGGTAGAACCGATAATCCGCAGTTGCTCCGGAAAGTCGAAATCCTACAAGCGTTCTTAGATCGTGTTGTTGTCGGTTTGGAAAGTGCGGATGAAATTGATGCAGCATATAACGACTTTGAAAATGAAGCAAAGCGCGAAGAGATTGTTGCCTTTGCGAAGACTGAGGACATTGACGCATCTATGCTGACGGATATTATTTCGGAATATGAGTTTTCTGGCACAATGGATGCAGGAACTATCCGGGATAGGATTGAGAAGCCCTTGCCGCTTTTGAAGAAGCGATCCCTTGTAAATCGGATCGTTGATTTCATCCGGCAGCACACAGAGAAATACCAATAAGGAGAGAGACAAATGGATAATTCGATTCAGGCTCACCAGAAAGAGCTTTGCAATAAGCTATGGGCAATGGCAAATGCCTTGCGCGGAAACATGGAGGCGCATGAGTTCAAGAACTACATCTTGGGCATGATCTTCTACTACTACCTTTCCGACCGGACAGAGAAGTATATGGCAAATCTTCTCAAGGATGACGGTATCGATTATGAAGAGGCGTGGGCAGACGAAGAGTATAAGACCGCCGTTATCGAAGAGGCGCTGCGCGACCTCGGCTATGTCATCGAGCCACAGTATTTGTTCCGCAAGATGGTCAAGATGGTAGAAAACCGTTCCTTCGACATTGAGTTCTTGCAAAGCGCAATCAACGCGCTGATGGAGTCCACAATCGGAAACGATTCTCAGGAGGACTTTGACGGACTGTTTTCTGATATGCAGCTCGATTCATCGAAGCTCGGTCATACTGTCAAAGATAGAAGTGCTGTTATGGCAAAGATCATCGCTTCGCTGGACGAAATCAACTTCGGCGTGGATGATACCAAAATTGACGTTCTTGGTAACGCCTATGAATATCTGATTGGTCAGTTTGCTGCAACTGCTGGCAAGAAAGCCGGTGAGTTCTATACGCCCTCCGGTCCTGCCGAATTGCTTTGCCGTCTGGCTTGCCTCGGTCTCACGGATGTCAAAGATGCAGCCGACCCCACTTGTGGCTCTGGTTCGCTGCTGCTGCGCCTCAAGAACTACGCCAATGTGAGAAACTACCATGGACAGGAATTGACCTCCACGACTTATAACCTCGCCAGAATGAACATGATTCTGCGCGGAATCCCATATCGCAACTTTAACATCTACAACGGTGATACCTTAGAGCATGACTACTTCGGAGACATGAAGTTCCGTGTTCAGGTTGCCAATCCGCCTTATTCTGCAAACTGGTCTGCCGATATGCACTTCATGGAGGACGAGCGTTTCAATGAGTATGGCAAACTTGCTCCGAAGAGCAAGGCTGACTTTGCCTTTGTTCAGCACATGGTTTACCACATGGATGAGGACGGACGAGCCGTCGTTCTTCTGCCGCATGGCGTCCTGTTCCGTGGTGCTGCTGAGGAAGTAATCCGCAAGCATCTCATTCAGAAATTAAATGTTCTGGACGCGGTAATCGGTTTGCCTGCAAATCTGTTCTTTGGTACGGGCATCCCCGTCTGCGTCCTTGTTCTCAAGAGAGAGCGAAACGGTAACTCTGACAACATTCTTTTCATCGACGCTTCCAGCGACTTTGAAGCCGGAAAGAACCAGAATATCCTTCGGGAGTGCGACATTGACAAGATTGTTGAAACCTACGAGCGCCGTCAGGATGTCGATAAATACGCTCATGTTGCGACCATGCAAGAGATTGAAGAGAATGGCTTCAATCTGAATATCCCCCGTTATGTTGACACCTTTGAGCCGGAACCTGAGATTGACTTGAATGAAGTTGCCGCTGAGATCCGCAAGCTGCAATCTGAAATCAAGGATATTGATGCGGAACTGAAACCGTTTTTTGATGAGTTGGGGCTGGTTTTCCCCTTTGACGTGGAGGGCAAATAATTATGGCAAATGTATCCTCAAGTAACGGTCTTGAGAAGCGTCCGAAGCTCCGCTTTCCGGGCTTCGATGAGCCGTGGAGAGCAGAAAAATTGTCTGATTTTGCAGAACGAGTAACACGGAAAAACAGCAACAATGAAACTGATCTACCCCTGACAATATCCTCGAAAGATGGTCTTGTCGATCAGATCAGTTACTTCAACAAAACCGTTGCAAGCAAAGACATGAGCGGATATTACCTTTTGAGGAATGGCGAATATGCGTATAACAAGAGCTATTCCGTAGGTTACGACTTCGGTTCAATAAAGCGGTTAGACCGCTATCCTATGGGAGCGTTGTCTACACTATATATCTGTTTTGCGCTCAAGAAGCACGATACAGACTTCATTAAGGTGTACTTTGATTCACTCAAATGGTACAAGGAAATCTATATGATTTCAGCAGAAGGGGCAAGAAATCACGGATTGCTTAATGTCCCAACAGATGAGTTCTTCGCCACAAAACACTATCTGCCGGAGAATACTGCCGAGCAAAGAAAGGTTGCAGACTTTCTCATTGCCTTAGATCGTCGTATCGACGCGCAGCAATCTCTCGTAGTTAACCTCAAGAAGTATAAAAGAGGTGTGTTTGAGACGGTATTTTCCCAAAAAGTTAGACTCATTCCTCGTAACAAGAGAAAGGACTGGCAGAAATATAAACTGTCCGATTTTGCCACGAGAGTAACGAGGAAAAATGGAGGGCAATCGGATATACCGCTGACTATCTCTGCGCAATACGGTTTGATTGATCAACGGGATTTCTTTTCCAAGACCGTTGCAAGCGCAGACATGAGCGGGTATTATTTGCTTCGTTCTGGAGAATACGCCTACAATCGTAGTACATCAAATGATTATCCATTTGGCTCTATCAAGCGTCTCGAATTGTATCCTATGGGGGCTGTTTCAACCCTCTACCTTTGCTTTAGGGTTAAAGACGATATAGTATTGAGTGATCTTGCAAAATGGTATTTTGAGTCTTCTCAATGGCATCGTGGCGTTAATGAGATTTGCGCCGAGGGTGCAAGAAATCACGGACTCCTTAATGTTCCAACGGATGGTTTCTTTAATACAGTTCATACATTGCCTTCTGATCCAGAGGAACAATTAGCTATTGCAAGTTATCTATCTTTATTCCAAGCGCGGCTTGACTCCGCACAAGCCGTGCTTGAAAAGCTGCTCCGTATCCGCAGTGGCCTGATGCAGAGACTCTTTACATGAAGAGTTGTTGTAGCAGAGCTTTTTGCATACAACGCAAAGCCATCAGTTTCTTTTGTGCAATTTCAGTTCTTGTATTGAGAGCGTCAAATGTTTTGAACATTTTGCGCTGCGTATTGTAGTCGGGGTAGCTAATTTCTATCTTTGAAAGTTCACTTGCTTGAATGTGAACAACGGACTTTCCCTGTGCAATCCGAGCAATTTGTCCGTTTACGATATGATTCAAAATATAACTCATAATCCGCCCGTCAATTTTTGAACTGCGGAATATGTTGAGATCACCAGCGAGAATTATATCTGGCAGCATAACACACGCTGCGGTTGATATTTCTTCCGGCGTTTCACCGGAGGTGGGAATGACCACGTCTCCAACACGGCTATAATATTGCTTTTCGGGTTGAGCTTTGGTTCTGCGTATAACCGCATTTATCACCTCATGATATGTCGTATAAAGTTCACCATACAGGATAAACGGAGTTCCATCAGGTGCTATGTCTGCTTTTGATAACGGTGCGCCTTTTGTAAATGACCCCAAATCGCCAATCTTAGCCGTAGTCCATGTTGCATCTGCAATACAACATGAATAGGGGGTCAATAGTGTGCGAACGACACCTCTTTTATACTTCTTGAGGGCTTCTACTTTTTTTCGCTGAACATCAATTCGACGGTCAAGTATGGTTAGAAAATCAACGATTTTCTGTTGCTCACGCAAAGGAGGAAAAACTACCATCCCCGTTAGTACAAATGTATTATTGACCTTCATATCATGTTTTGCGCCAATATTAACCAGTGGCTTTAGAAACTTGTTAAGTCGAAGATCGTTCGAGAAATAGAAATCAACAAACCTCGGAACAACAGTTTTTAAGGGGTGGTACACAGCGTAAAGAGTGGACACTATACCGGGAACACCATTGTTGACTTTGATAATCCCATAAGGTTTTGCTTTGAGGGGACTCTTTGTATATACAATGTCATCGGTTTCGACTACATGATAATCAGCAACACTTTCACCAGCGAAAGATCGTCCCTGAAACGCTATCTGATTAACAATACCATATTCCCCTGAGACGGAAAGAACATTCTCTTTTCCAAACTTTAATTGTTTATTGCGGTCGGTGTTTTCAACGAGATAATGTAGTAGTTCTTTATGCTCCCACGGCTCATCGAAGCCCGGAAAGCGGAGCTTTGGACGCTTCTCAAGACCGTTACTTGAGGGTGTTAATGCCCTGATTATCCCTCCACCGGATAATGTTCGTGGAGGTGGTCATTATGACTAACAATACACAATTCAAGACGCTTGTGAACACATGGCTAAATCAAAAGAAGCCCATGATCACGCCGTCAACCCACGCCAGCTTTACGCTGATTGCCGAAAATCACCTGATCCCATATTTCGGCAAGCGCAAGATTGGCAGCATCACCGAAGCGGACATCCAGAGCTACATTTCGTATCTCTACAATGCTGGACGCTTGGATAAGACCGGAGGGCTTACCGTGAAGACGATAAGGGATGTTATCCTCGTTCTCCGGTTGTCAATGGAGTATGCCTACAAGGAACGGGCTATTCCACTCCTGAACTGGGACCTAATCGAATACCCAAAAGAGCTTGGTATCAAGAAAGTGGTTTCTCTCTCAAAAGATCAAGAGCAAGCTCTAATCCAGTGTATCTACATGGACTTGAACCGGAAGACAGCGGGAATTTTGATTGCATTGTTTACCGGAGTCCGGATAGGCGAGCTGTGCGGCTTGCAGATGAGGGACATTTCGCTGACGGACAAGACCATCAGCATCAACAAAACCGTCCAGCGTATCTACGACAAGAAGAAGGGAGAATCGTATCTTCATATAGGACCGCCAAAGACGAAGACCTCCGCTCGAACGATTCCTGTTCCGTCCCTTCTCATGAATATCATCAAGAAGTTTTACACGGAAAACCCGAATCACTATTTTCTCACGGGCAAGACAAAGCCAACCGAGCCGAGAACATATCGGCAATTTTTCACACGTTTCTTGAAGCGGAACGGATTGGAGAAAGTGAAGTTTCATGAGATCCGGCATACATTTGCGGTTAGGGCAATCGAGATACCAGAGTTTGATATAAAGTCTCTTTCTGAAATCCTCGGACATAAGAACGTATCTTTTACCCTGAATGTATACGGAAGCGCAAACCTTCAGCAAAAGGTCAAGTGTATGAATCTATTAAATGACCTATTATAATTAAATGGATTATTGCTGGCGAACTAATGTAATTTGATATTAGTAGTCCCTAATATAAGATTTTGAAAGGCGTTTTGTGGAGGTATCAAAGACGATGTTGGCACAGTCCATTCAGTATGCTATAATAAATTTATACCTATAGGTTTGGTTGAATAGGAGATACCTATGGACGCACGAAAGCGTTTAATCATCATAAAGGGAAAAGACCAGACGGACTCGGTTGCGAGCTTCCAGTTCCGTGATGGGAAGTGTGAGGTTGTCTATACCAGTGCGCCCAATAAGACATACAGCTTCCAGAGCGGTAATGTGGAGATCCTGCCTCTACAAAAGAAAATCGACCCTGCGCAGGTGATTGTCACCGCAAACGAGCAAACGATCGGCGGAATCGACGAACTTCTCGACTTCGGCGGATATTACCGCATTGTCCGCGACGGAAAGAAAGATTTATCCTTCTGTAGAAACGAAGTGCAGTTCCAGCAGAATTGCCTGACAGACGGTAAAAATCAAGAAGCATTCCAATATTTCAAGGAAACTGCCGCGGCAATTAGCCTCGAGGTGGAAGGTATCAACATTCTGAGTATGCAGTATGACAAGATCAAGCAGGTCAGCGAGGATACTGTGCTGGCAAGCTATCTTGCACCACGGAAAGAAGTCCGGGCACCTCAGATGCCGGAGGCGGTAATCTATCCGTTTGGCCTGAACCAGAGCCAGAAGCTGGCGGTGGAGCGGGCGCTTTCCTCCAAAATCAGCATCATTCAGGGCCCTCCGGGGACAGGAAAGACGCAGACGATTTTGAATATCATCGCCAATGTTATCCGGAGCGGGAAGACCGTGGCGGTCGTATCCAACAACAACTCTGCAACACACAATGTGGCGGAAAAGCTGGAAAAGAAGAATGCTGTTTTTCTGACTGCGTTTCTCGGAAGCCTTGCCAACAAGCAAAAGTTCTTGGAGGCTCAGACCGGTGCCTATCCGGATATGAGCGATTGGGAGATACCACCAGAGAAACGGCAGCAGCTGGATCAGGAGACAACCGCGCTTTCCAAAGAGCTGAATGAAATGCTCAATGCCAAGAACCGCATTGCGGAAATTGAGCAGGAATTTTTGCGATTGAATCCAGAGCAGCACTATTTTGAGGAGTATTATGCGACCTACGGCGATGCGCCGACAGAGAGTCTGGACAAGCTGTCCTCGCAGAAGATCCTTGCGCTCTGGATGGAATTTGAACAGCACGCAGAGTATGAGAGCCGTTTAGGACTTTTGCAAAAGCTCTCCATCATGTTCCGATTCAATCGCAGTGCGCTCAAACTGTTTCTTCGTTCCCCGGAACTGGTCATTCCCTATTTGCAGAGTCAGTTTTATGCCGTGAAGAGGCGGGAACTGGAGGCCGAAAAGCAGGAACTGAACCGCAAGCTGGAACACTACGCTTTTGACGCAAAGATGGACGAGCTTACCCAGAAGTCCCTGCGGTTGTTCCGGGCGGAGCTGGCAGCGCGGTATCACTGGCAGAATGACAGGCAACGTTTTGAAATGAGTGATTTCCGCCGGAATTCCGCAGTGTTTATCCACGAGTATCCGGTGGTACTCAGCACGACCTATTCCATTAAGGGAACGTTGAGCATCGATCATGTCTATGATTATTTAATCGTGGATGAAGCCTCCCAGGTTGATTTGGCCACTGGGGTGCTGGCATTTTCTTGCGCACGGAATATCGTGATTGTCGGAGACTTGAAGCAGCTTCCCAATGTGCTGACAGAGGACGACATCCGCACCAGCGATGCTATCTGGCAGAAGTATTCCTTGGATGAGCGGTATCGTTTTTCGCCCCACAGTCTGTTGTCCTCTGCGTTGGAAATATGGCAGGACGCGCCTGTTACGCTGCTGCGGGAACACTACCGCTGCCACCCGAAAATCATTAACTTCTGCAACCAGAAGTTCTACCACGGGCAGCTGATCGTCATGACCAAAGACCATGATGAGCCGAATGTGTTGACCATGTACCGAACAACTGCGGGCAACCACGCCCGCGGTCATCTCAACCAGCGTCAGATCGATGTCATCCAGCAGGAGGTGCTTCCGCGGCTGCATCAGCAGAATTTCCAGAGCATCGGCATTATCACGCCGTACCGGGATCAGGTGACAGCCATCCGCAAGCAGCTGGGAGATACTTATGAGGTGGACACCGTCCACAAGTTTCAGGGGCGGGAGCAGGATGCCATCATTCTGACTTCGGTCGACAATGTCATCACAGATTTCGTGGATGATCCCCACATGCTGAATGTGGCAGTTTCCCGCGCAGTTCATTCGCTGGCGGTGGTCACATCGCAGGACCCGCGCAATGACCAAACCAACTACGGCGACCTAACGCGGTACATTGAATATAACAATTTTGAGGTTATCCAGAGTCAGGTCTACTCCGTGTTCGATATGCTCTATCAGGGCTATGCCGAGCAGCGCAGGGCATACCTGCAAAAACATAAGCGGGTATCGGAATACGATTCCGAGAATCTCATGTACTCTGTGATTCAAGAGGTGCTGGCCGAGGAGGTATTTTCCTCCATCGGCTGCGCGGTGCATGTTTCTCTTGCGACGCTGGTAAAGAATTATGAACCGCTGACAGAGGAAGAACGCAAATATGCCCACAATCCGTTGACCCATGTGGATTTTCTGCTGTTCAATCAGATGGATAAGCAGCCCGTGCTGGCGATTGAAGTAGATGGGACTGGCTTCCACGAAGCGGGGAGCAAACAGGCAGAGCGAGATATAAAGAAGAACTCTATTTTGAAGAAGTGTGCCGTTCCGCTCCTGCGCCTCCGTACAGACGGCAGTGGAGAAAAAGAGAAGATCAGGACTGCGCTAAAGGGAGAATGATTATGCAGAAGATTATTAGGAATGCGATTAGATGCAAGAAATGTGGAGATGTCATCGAGAGTAAAACTGTCCATGATTTCAAATTTTGCAGCTGTGGCTCATGCGCCGTGGACGGCGGCCACGATTACCTTCGCAGATGCGGAAATCGTGAGGACTGGGAAGAGTTGTCCAAAGCGGAAAAGGTGGAAGACAAAGATGCATTGACTTGATCTTGGCTTGCGGAAATTGGTGGTGCAAGGATGTCGCTTATCATCATTCGCAATGCCGCCACGAATTGCTCAGGGCTGGCATCGTTATAAAAAAGGACCTCTCAGCGTGGATGCAAACAGAAGTAAAAATTGCTTAGGGGTATAGTTAACCCGCGAGCCCGCACCATAAGTACCCCACATCCCCAAATAGCGACTGAGACGCATTGCTTCAGCCGCTATTTTTCTAAAAAGTTTCAGTAGCTGTTTCCGCCGAGTTGTGACTATCTAAGATTTGTCAAGAGAAAAATGAAAATCCCCAGATGACCACAAAAGGGCATAGTAAAACAGAGCCCTCCAAAGACGGCTCTTGAAAAACCCGTTGTTAGGCTATATATTTACGAGTATGGGGTGTTTTGCTTGCTCATAGCAAGCAAAATGCGCAGTAGCTTGGTGCAACAGGCTACTAAGCAAGCGTGGTGATGTTTACCTTCACCACGCTTCTTTTCGTAATAGAGCAACAGTGGCATCTGTCGGTTCGTTTTTCTGGCAACAACCAATATGATGGAAACCGTGTAAAAGAGAATCTTTCTGGCCGTGCTGTTTCCTCGTTTTGAAATCGGCCCATTGTAGTGAATGCTCTTCCCTGACTGAATGATGGTTGGATCGAATCCGCAGTATGCAATTAATTTCTTGTGGTTTTCAAACCGGCGGATATCCTTCAGCTCAGCAATCAGGGAAGATGCCAGATATGGCCCGATACCAGGAACCGAGATAAATAAATCATAAAGTTCTGTTGAACTCCCCAAGGCAACCAGGCGGGACTTCAAAACCTCTATCTCTTGCTGCTGTGCTAAAAGGCGAAGCGCAGTTTCTGCAAGGCAGTCTGTCATCACACTTTCCTTACTGACAGCCGGGTAGCAGTTTGCGGCAAACGTTTTCAGCCTCTCCGCTTTTCTGCGGTAATAACCAGGACTTCGCTGATGTGTAGAAGCCAAAGATATTGCGATGTCTTCAGCAGTAGCGGCATTTAACAAATCGCAGTGTGGCCAAGCAGCAATGAACCGCAATCCCGTTTCGCTGTACATGAAATCGTTTCTAAAGGCATCGAAGTAAGCCGGATTGAGCATGGACAACAGCTGGCGAAGGCGGTTTCTGGTTCGGGTGGCGCCCTCCTGAAGGTGCTGGATCTGCCGGGATAAGAACTGCATTTCAGCATAAATCTCTTCATGACGCACCTGGCAGTTATATTCTCCCTTGAAGAAAATATCAACCAGGTTTAGGCAGTCCTCCTTGTCGGTTTTGGTTTTCCGAAGATTGCGCTTGTGATTTTTTGAAATCATCGGGTTCAGAATGATAACCTCACAGTCGGTGTTTTCGCGGAAGAACCGCTCCACCTTGAGGTGGTATGTAGAGGTTGATTCCATGATAACGGCAATGTCTTTCTGTTCGATTCCATTCAGTTTTTCAAGAATCCACTGAAACCCGGATTTTGTGTGCGGACTTTTTGCCGGCATGAATATGATCTCTCCTGTTTCCGCTACAAGGCAATACATGGAGTCGACTGCGGCAACATCTACTCCTAAACAATAACGCAAAATATCCCCTCCCGTATCAATGATATGGCTGTCATCTGTCTGGCCCAAGCTGATTCATGCGGCTTATATGGATTCAATGACCCAACTATCTATAACTAAGCCTTAGACGAGCAGATGAACGGCTACTCACAGCTTGCGGATTCATAGACCCATGGTAATGTTTAGCCTGTTCTCAGCCGTAGTTTGAGTATATCCCACTTTCTGAGCGCGGGATATATTCCCCTGGACTTCTAACAACATACATGGTATGTGTTGTGGTTGCCAAAAAGGAGGTGCCGCAATGTACGATTACATGAAAGCCCTGCAAAAGCGCTTTGACCGTCAGTCGCATCCAGAATTGGACAAGCAGGTCGAATACGCGCAGGAGGAACTGCGGCGGGACATGGACACTGCGGGGCGCAGGAAGCTGCTTTGGTTGATCGACACGCAAAACACACTGCTGGCGGAGTCCACGCTGATGAGCTTCACGGCTGGCTTCAAACTGGCAGCCGGCATCGCTGGAGAGCTGGGAGCGCCCTACTCCTTCGATGCCGACGAGGAAGAAAAAGCAAAGGAGATGATCACGAATGGCTAAAAAGCGCGCCAACGGCGAGGGCAACATCCGCAAACGCGCAGACGGGCGTTGGGAGGGGCGCTACACCGCAGGCTACCACCCCGAAACAGGAAAGCGCATCATCAAAAATGTGCTGGGTAAGACACAGGCGGAATGCAAGGCGAAGCTAAAGAAAGCCATTGAGGAAAGCCAAGCATTGGACATCAGCTGCGCAAATGAATATACGGTTGCCACATGGCTGCGGACGTGGTTTGAATTATATGCCAAACCGCACATTCGCCCATCCACCATGAACTACTACCACCGAAACATCGAACAGCATGTTGCCCCGGCTATCGGAGACATTCCTCTGAACAAGCTTACTACCCGTGACCTGCAAAAGCTCTACAATGACCTGCAAAGCAACGGCAGGTTGCGGAAAGTTCAGAAAAAGAAAAAACCCGGACTGAGCAATTCCACTGTGCGCGGCATCCACATGATGCTGCACAACGCCCTTGACCGGGCGGTGAAAGAAAAACTCATCCTCAGCAATCCCACGGAGAACTGCATCATCCCTAAAATTGAAAAACAAGAGATGAAGATCCTTCATCCAGACCACATCAGCGCATACCTTGACGCCGCTGAACAGCGCGGCGCGCTCCCCATGTTTTATCTGGAACTGGTCAGTGGATTGCGAAAAGGTGAACTGGTGGCGCTCCAATGGAGCGACCTTGACGAAGCCAACTGCACCATCTCCGTCAGTAAGCAGGCCAGCTGGGACACAGAGCACCAGCTCATTCTAAGCCGCCCCAAAACCGGCAACTCCATCCGCGAGGTGTCTATCCCGCAGGATGCCGTGGAGCTGCTGAAGCAGGAGCACGCCAAACATCCCAGCAATCCGTGGATGTTCCCGTCCGGCAGGACCGGTGAAATGTATCACCCCGACTCGGTCGTAACACTCCACAAGCGGATCCTCAAGGATGCGGGGCTGGAGCATATCAGGTTCCACGACCTGAGACATACGTTCGCGACCTTGGCACTCCAAAACGGCGTGGATGTCAAAACAGTATCCTCGATGCTAGGTCACTACGACGCGGGCTTCACCCTCCGCACCTACACCCACGCTACAAGGCAGATGCAGCAAAAGGCCGCGGAGAAAATGGGCAGTTTCATGGCGCAGATTCGATAAGTCCCACAGGCAAGCAGAGCACCGGAAAGGAAGC
>OHAY01002251.1_pt1 | contig 15736 bp, 11 predicted proteins | sample 1577191 | NCBI WGS metagenome assembly OHAY01 (sample SAMEA3541504, study PRJEB24748) | human gut metagenome | biome: human gut; feature: human-associated habitat; material: faeces | place: China | collected 2012 | reverse complement strand
TGAAGGATTATGTGTTCTATCCATTCAGCTTAAGTAAAGCCATGAATAAGCTGGGTAAGTTCTTCAAGAAACACAGCAAAACAAGATTTGGTAAATATATGGCGAAGGCATTGCCTATCTGTCTGGCAGATTTACTCATATTCTTTATAGTAGGTGTATGGCATGGAGCAGCATGGAAGTATATCGTATATGGTATGTACAATGGTATAATCATGAGCTTTAGCAGTATTATGGCGCCTGTTTATGAAAAAATGTTTAAAATAACTCATATTAATAAGAATGCACGCTGGTACAGAGGATGGCAGATAATAAGAACATTTATACTTGTTAATATAAGCTGGTATTTTGATAACGCAGCTACTCTTACAGATGCATTCAGACTTATGGGAAATACATTTAAACATGCATCATTCAGCATGGACGCCGTTGTAAAAATGTCTGGAAGCCAGCTGGATTTAATAATATTGCTTGCAGGCTGCTTAGTATGGCTTATTATAAGCATACTTAAAGAGAAAGGCATTGTAATCAGGGAAGCTCTTGACAGAAAGCCTCTGATTATCAGATGGGCTGTATATATAGCTCTTGTTATGTCGGTTGCAATGCTTGGCTATATTTCTAATACATCGGGTGGATTTATGTACGCCCAGTTCTAATCAGAGGTGCAGGATACCATGAAGAAGAAAGCATTTAAAGAGATATTAAAATATGTGAGGGTGATAGTATTCTTTGCGGTTATAACTATACTTGTTGAAGCAGTTAATTATGTAATGGTTCAGCCGGGGTATGCAAGATATATAATCCATACGGTTGACAATCCAGATGATGGCTCTGATTATGATTGTATTGTAGTGGGAGCTTCACATGGAAGGGCTTCAATTGACCCGCATTATTTTCTGGAAATGGAATATGCAGTTAATCCAATTAATATGTGTATTCAGGGCGCCACGGTTATTGATAATTATTATATGATCAGAGAAGCGTGCAATAATAATGACGTAAAGAAGATAATTCTTGAACTTGATTATCAGTACTGGAATAAGAATCTGAAACGTGATTCGGATTTTGGAGATCTTCTTGTATATGGGCAGCTTCCTTTTTCAACTCTTAAGATGGAGTATATAGTAAACCAGCTTATGGATAAAGACTTCAGGACAATATATTTCAGAAGATATGCATTTGCCAGGAATTGGAAAACGGCTAAGAAATATATGGCTATAAAGAAGACTGATGAATATAAGAATTTCCAGATAGAGGGTGTTGCCGGAATTGATACAGAAGGACCATATCAGGGATTGGGATTTTTCTACCGTACAAAGGTAACTGATAAGAAGGGAAAGCTTAATCCATCACCGTGGACATATGAAGACCTTAATCCTAAGGTGCAGAAATATTTCCAGAAGATAGTTAAGTATTGTAAGGACAATGGAATTGAGCTTATATGTGTTACTGCACCAATTACACCATCGTCGGTTGTTTCGGGTGCTGCTAATGAGGCTGATACAGATATGTGATGAGAATAATGTAAGGTATATAGATGGCAATCTTATTAAGAATGAGATTCTTAATGTAAGTGATGATGATTTTTCTGACTGGGAAGGTCATATGAACGGAGAGCTTGCTGAGCAGTTCTCAGAGGTACTCACAGAGATACTTAAAAAGAATGATTGTTCAGAATATTTTTACAGCAGCTATGATGAGTGCATAGAGGCAATTAAAGCGAGGGGCAATGAGTAATAAAATATTAAAATATGTCAGGGCTGTGGTGTTTATTGCCATAGTGGTCGGGCTTGTCAAATGTATGGATCATGCGATGATGCCATCAGGCTATATAAGATACATTATACATGAGGCTGACAATGCAGATACTGATGAAGGATATGACAATATAATAATTGGAGCTTCACATGCAAGATCTGCTATAAATCCAGTAAAGCTCGATGAAGCCGGGGCGTCTGACAATGCATTTAATCTTGCAATACCAGGCGAGACGGTAACAGATTCATATTATCTTTTAATGGAGAGTGACCGGCATAATAATGTAAAAAGAGTTATATATGACCTTGATTATCAGTACTGGTGCAATTATGCAGAGAGGGAGTTTGAAGACTGTTTCATATATACATGGCTTCCTTTCAGTAATGTAAAGCTTAAGTATATAGCTGATAATCTGCTCACAAAGGATTTTCGTACTGTATATTCAAAGAGATGGGCTTATGAGATATCACCGTCTGCTATTATGAATAATCTTAAGGTTAAGAGCAGTGCGGCATACCGCAACTACAGTATGGATGCAGTTGAGATACATGATGCCGGAGGACCTTATGCTGCCAAAGGATTTTTCTATAGAGATATGAAGATGGACAGCCTCGTGCCATCTGATATTGTTGCATGGGATGAGAGTGGAATCAGTGATAAGGTTCTGGATTCATTTGAAAAGACTGTTCAATATTGTAAGAAGAATAATATTGAACTGGTATGCGTTACATCACCTATTACGCCGACAACATCAGTTAACGGTTATTCGGAACAGGCAGGAGCATATTTTACGAGGCTTTGTGAAGAATATGGTGTTGAATATTATGATTTCAATCTGTTAACAATGGATACACTTCCAAGAACAGATGATGACTTCTTTGATGAAGAAGGTCATATGCTTGGAGAACTTGCCGACAGATATTCAGATATACTGGCATCAGTTCTTCTTGACAAATGTGACAAAAGTACCGCTTTTTATGGTACTTATGCACAGTTAGAGCAGGCAGTTTATGAAAATTATGTGACAAAATAGTGAAACTGACAAAATATGCTTGCTATAAACATAACAATGTGCTAAACTTCATTCACTGCATATGTTGAATCTGCAGGTAGTAAAGAGTCGTGATGTACTACATATCTGTTATTGCATTTGGGACACTTAGGCTGCGCCAGAGGAAGTCATATGTATTAATAATACGCCTGCTATGCAGGCACTTTACGCCGGTGTGGCGGAACTGGCAGACGCACAGGACTTAAAATCCTGCGAGGGTTAAACTTCGTACCGGTTCGATTCCGGTCGCCGGCAGTATCGGGAACAGTTTTTAACTGTTCCCGATTTTGCGTTATACGGACGTATTTGCAGCGTTGGTTTATATCAGGATATAGAAATCCTGTCATAAACCGGCGCTTCTTTTGCATATAATACAAAGCAAAGGAGTGAAAACATGTCTGCATATCATCGGTTAATATCATATATCTATGCATACGAGGGCGGAATCAAAGGGAAAAATACGGGATTTGCGAAATTGGAGACGCGGGGAACTTCCTGCCGGATTCAGGTCAGCGTCCGCCGTGTCTTTGCGGGCGGCAGCCCGATCGGCGTATATCTTCTGGCAGGGCAGGAGGAGATCCGTATCGGCACCCTGTTTGTCCGTGGCGGAAATGGGGAGTTCCGTGCCGTCGTCAATTGTGAAAATATTGAAGGAAGCGGCTGCAATATGGAAGAGTGCTGTGGTCTGACTCTTCATGAGACGGACAGCGCATGGCGTGCCTATACGACGATCTGGGAAGATGCCGTCGCGCATGCGGCAGAGGTTGAGCTGGCGGATGTGACTGCTGAGAAAGTGCGGGAACAGGAAGCGGAGAAGGAAGAGGCAACGCGGAAACTGGCAGAGAATGTATCTGGGGAAGTGAACAGCGCGTCTGTAGGGGAAGAAAAATTGGATGAGGCGTCAGAACTTACCCGGTCGAGAGAAATGGAGAGTCAGGACACATCCACGGAGACAGAGAAGAAAGAAGCTGTGAATATAAACGAAACGGACTTCGGAATCAGCCAGCCCCAGCCAGAAAAGCTGGAGGATTCAAATCTGGAGATTTTCGAGGACACGGAAACCATGGAAGCGGTTCCAGATATCTCAGAAACATCCGATCATCAAGAGGCAGAAGTTGTTCAGGAAACGCAAACGGAGACACCGCAAGAAAGTTTTCAGGAATCCACTCAAGAAGTGCAAACGGAGACACCGAAGGAAAGTTTTCAGGAATCCTATCAGGAAGCACAGACAGAGGCGCGACGGAAAGATTCTCAAGAATCCACCCGGGAAGTCCGGAAAGAGGCGCTTCCAGATTCTCCACCAGACCATCAAGAGGCATTTCAGTCAGACTCTCAAAATCAAAAACAACCGCAACCAGATTCATCCAAGGAATTTTCGAAAGAAGATCCCGCTGAGTCCCTCTGGAACCGTCTGCGTGCTGCCTATCCCAAAGTAACCGCCTTCGAATGCGCCGACGGCTGCGAGATTCTGGTAATCAAACCGCAGGATATCGGGCTTCTGCCGCGGGAAAACTGGGTGTATGGAAATAACAGCTTTCTTCTGCACGGTTACTACAACTACCGATATCTGATTCTGGCGAGACTGGGGAAACCCGGCGAACGGGGGCGCTACATTCTGGGCGTGCCGGGACATTATGGAAACAATGAAAAATATATGGCGGCGATGTTCGGCTTTGACCGCTTTGTCCGTTCCACCCGCCAGCCGCCGCGCGACAGCCGGTTCGGGTATTGGTATACGGATTTGAATTTTACATAAAAGCCGGTCGCTCCTTTTACAGAACTCTTGACAAAGGATAGCTTTTCTGGGTAGGATGGACACGGGTCAAATGCTCTCAGGTGTTTGGTTGGTAGCGGATCAAACTTGTCGGGAAACTGGGATAAGGATGTCTGTTGTTGGAAGCGGATGAATTTGAACGGAGGAAAAAACAGTGGCAGCAAAATTGACACGGGAAGAGAAATATATGAAAGCGGCGATCCGCGAGGCGAAGAAAGCCTGGGCGCTCGGAGAAGTGCCGATCGGCTGCGTGATCGTGTATGAGGACAAAATCATCGGCAGGGGTTACAACCGTCGGATGGTCGATCATAGCGCGCTGGCACATGCGGAGATCGCGGCAATCAAAAAAGCGTGCAAGCGCATGGGCGACTGGCGCCTGGAAGAATGTGAGCTGTACGTGACGTTGGAACCATGCCCGATGTGCGCAGGGGCGATCGTGCAGGCGCGGATTCCAAAAGTTTACATCGGTTCCATGAACCCGAAAGCCGGTTGCGCCGGTTCGGTACTGAATCTTCTGGATGAAAAAGGATTCAATCATCAGGTGGAGACAGAAGAAGGACTTTTGGGCGAGGAATGTTCGATGATGTTGAAAGAATTTTTCAAAGAATTGCGTGAAAAGAGAAAAAAGAAGAAAGAAGAAAAAGCTGGCAAATAAACCTCTGCCAGCTTTTTTAATTTCATATTTTCCGTTCAAACTGAAAGGTACAGTCCTTATTTGATTACGTGGATCCAGCCCTCCGGAGCTTTGATGTGACCCATCTGGATGCCGGTCAGTGTCTCATAGAGTTTCTGGGTAACCGGACCCATCTTCTCCATACCTGCCGGGAAGCAGATTTCCTTGCCGTGGTCAACGATCTTGCCAACCGGGGAGATAACAGCTGCGGTACCGCACAGACCGCACTCTGCGAAATCCTTTACCTCGTCTAAGTATACTTCACGCTCTTCGGTCTCCATGCCGAGGTAATCTCTTGCAACCTGCAGGATAGAACGGCGTGTGATAGACGGAAGGATGCTGTTGGACTTCGGAGTTACCAACTTGCCGTCTTTGGTGATAAAGATAACGTTTGCGCCGCCGGTCTCCTCGATCTTGGTACGTGTCTGCGGATCCAGGTAGATGTTCTCATCGAAACCGTTCTTATGAGCATCGACGATCGCATGCAGGCTCATCGCGTAGTTTAATCCGGCTTTGATGTGACCGGTTCCGTGAGGTGCTGCACGGTCGAAATCGCTGACGCGGATGGTGATCGGTTTAGCGCCGCCCTTGAAGTACGGGCCAACCGGTGTACAGAATACACGGAACTGATAGATGTTTGCCGGTTTAACGCCGATGATGGAATCATAACCGAACATATACGGGCGGATGTACAGGGTTGCACCGGAACCATACGGCGGTACGAATGCTGCGTTGGCTTCTACTACTTTTGTGATGGCGTCTACGAAGCGCTCCTTCGGGAATGGCGGCATTTCAAGACCTTTTGCGGAATTCTCCATACGCTCGCCGTTTAAGTCAGGACGGAACGTAACGATATGGCCGTCCTCGGTCGTATACGCTTTCAGACCCTCGAAGCAAGTCTGTGCATACTGCAGAACACAGGCACATTCATTCAAGGTAATATTCGGGTCGGAGGTAAGGACGCCTTCGTCCCAGGAACCATTCTGGTACATGGAAACATAGCGGTAATCCGTTGGCATATAGCCGAAACCGATGTTGCTCCAGTCGATATTTTTCTTCTCCATAATCGTTGCTCCAATCTTACAGAATTTTATGATTTAGTAACTGTTTGACTTTTTGCAGTCGCTAGATTTATACCTATTATAATGATTTCTTTCTTCTGTTGCAAGATTCTGGGATAAAAAATGATAAAAAAACAATAAAATGTATTCTTGTGTATTTTTATACAATGCTTGTTAGTCAAGCTCCGGCTTGACAAAACGGCGGCTGCCATGTATACTAAACAGGCTGACGGTCTGCAGGTCATTCCGTCATATAAGATCAAGTCATAAAGTTTCCGCACAGCCGGGGAGTTAGCGGTGCCCTGTACCTGCAATCCGCTATAGCAGGGGTGTTGTCCGACCGAGGGCGTTTTTACTGTGGGGCTGCCCCTGAAAAGTGGCGTTGAAGTCTGGGTCTTGCGCAACAGAAATCTGTGAACCGTGTCAGGGCAGGAATGCAGCAGCACTAAGCAGAAGCTTCTGTGTGCCGCAAGGCAGCCTGGACCGAGTTAACTGTCAGGGTAACGTCCATGGCATACGTTCGAAGCCGGGCGTGCGGATTTTTCTATTTCATAGGAAATTGCTTCCTATGAAATAAAAAATAGAAAATAATAGATACAGAAACAAGCATTTTTGCAGGTGTGTGAATATAGCCGGGATATGTGGAATTTGATTTGCCAAGGGGTAGGAATACCGTGCCGGAGCAGATTAAAAGCGCGTATCCCGGTATTTTTATGTCTATGATATTTGTAAGGAATTTTTTCTTGCCCGCGGGATATGATTGTATTATAATTACAAAATGGGTGTAGTTTATCCTGATATGGGGGTTGTTGGAAACTTAGAATAAGGGTAACTGTGAAGGTACTGGACGGTTATGAAGAAAGGGAAAGCGCTCATGAGAAGAATCGGTATGTTAACCAGCGGCGGCGACTGCCAGAGCTTAAATGCGACGATGCGAGGCGTGGCAAAATCGCTGTACAAAATGTTTGATGACATAGAGATAGTTGGATTTGAAGACGGCTATAAAGGTCTTATGTATGCAGACTACCGGATTATGAAACAGTCGGATTTTTCCGGGATTCTGACACGCGGAGGTACGATTCTGGGAACTTCCAGACAGCCTTTCAAGCTGATGCGGATGCCGGACGAGAACGGTCTGGATAAAGTGGAAGCGATGAAACACACCTATTACAAGCTGAAACTGGAATGCCTCGTCATTTTAGGTGGCAACGGCAGCCAGAAGACGGCAAATCTGCTGCGGGAGGAAGGACTCAATATCGTTTCTCTTCCGAAGACCATAGACAACGATCTCTGGGGCAGCGATCTTACGTTTGGATTCCATAGTGCGGTTGATGTAGCGACCAATGCCATCGACTGTATTCATACGACGGCGGCGTCTCATGGCAGAGTCTTCATCGTGGAGATCATGGGCCACAAGGTGGGATGGCTGGCGCTCTATGCAGGCATCGCGGGCGGAGCTGACATCATTCTCCTGCCGGAGATCCCGTATGATATTGATGTGGTGGTAAATGCGATCCGCAGCCGTACTAAAAATGGCAAGAATTTCACGATTCTGGCGGTCGCAGAGGGCGCGATTTCCAAGGAAAATGCAGCCCTGACCAAGAAAGAATTAAAAGAAAAGAAGAAAAATGGACCGGTTTATCCGTCGGTCGCTTACGAGCTGGGCGCCCAGATTTCCGAGCGGACGGGGCAGGAGATCCGTGTGACGGTTCCGGGGCATATGCAGCGCGGAGGCGAGCCATGCCCGTATGATCGCGTGATTGCGACGCGCCTCGGCGCGGAGGCAGCAGAGATGATCCGCCGCAAAGAATACGGCTATATGGTCGCTTTAAACAACAATAAGATTGAAAAAATTCCGCTCGCGGACATTGCCGGTAAATTAAAGATGGTCGATCCGAAGAGCGATATTATCCGGGAAGCTAAGGATGTAGGCATCAGCTTCGGCGACGAATAGTAAGGAAGTAGTAGTTTATGTCATATACAGCACTGTACAGAAAATGGCGTCCGACGTCCTTTGAAGAGGTCCGGGGTCAGGACCATATCGTAAAGACCCTGAAAAATCAGATCAACTCCGGGCGGATCGGGCACGCGTACCTCTTCTGCGGGACGCGCGGAACCGGTAAGACGAGTATTGCCAAGATCTTTGCACGGGCAGTCAACTGTGAACATCCGGTGGACGGCAGCCCCTGCGGCGAGTGCAGTATGTGCCGCCAGATTGCGGAAGGAGCTTCCCTCAATGTGGTGGAGATCGATGCGGCATCCAACAATGGTGTGGAAAATATCCGCGATATCCGGGAGCAGGTGCAGTACCCGCCGACGGATGGGCGCTACCGCGTCTACATCATTGACGAGGTTCATATGCTTTCGATCGGCGCGTTCAATGCGCTCTTAAAGACGCTGGAAGAACCGCCGTCCTACGTTATATTTATCTTGGCGACGACGGAGGTCCACAAGATCCCGATCACGATCCTGTCCCGGTGCCAGAGATATGATTTCAAGCGGATCTCGATCGATACCATCGCGGGACGGCTGGCGGAGCTGACGCAGGCGGAGCAGATCGATGTAGATGACCGGGCACTTAGGTATGTGGCACGTGCGGCGGATGGCTCGATGCGAGATGCGTTAAGCCTTCTCGATCAGTGCGTGGCGTTCCATTTCGGGGAAAAGCTGACGTATGACAATGTGCTCGAGGTGTTGGGCGCGGTCGATAACCGCGTGTTCAGCAAGCTGTTTCAAGCGGTGCTTGCAAGTGATACGAAGGCGTGCATCCGTGAGATTGAGGAAATGATCATCCAGGGGCGCGATCTTTCGCAGCTTGTCAACGATTTCGTCTGGTATATGCGAAATCTCCTGATTGCCAAGACGACCGACGAACCGGGCGATATGCTCGATATGTCGGAGGAAAATCTGGCAGTTTTAAAGGAAGAGGCGACAGGCGTTGATACGGAAACGCTGATGCGTTACATCCGTATTTTCTCGGAACTTTCCGGGCAGCTGCGCTACGCGTCGCAGAAGCGGATTCTGGTGGAGATTGCCTTTATCAAGCTGACGACGCCGTCGATGGAACAGAATCTTGATTCCATTTTACAGCGGATTACGTTATTAGAGCAGAAAATGCAGGAAATGCCGGACAATCTACAGAAATTGGCGTCCCTTGCACCGGCAGCGGGGCAGGCGGCATCCTCCAAAACGGCTGTGGTGGAAACGCCGCCTGAGCCGAAGACGGTATCCCTTCCACCGGCACAGTACGAAGATCTGATGCTGATGCGGAAAGAATGGGGACGGATTGCGTCCCTGAGCCAGCTTGTGGGTTCGATTAGACTCAGTCTTCCCAAGACAAGTGTAGAACCGGCGGGCGAAGGCTGCCTTTGCATTGTGTGTACAGATGAAAATACGTTTGGAATTATCAATCGGGAGCCTGAACTTAAAAATTTGCAGGAAGTAGTGCAAGAAAAATACAAAAAGACTCTGCAATTTAAAGTCCGTTTAGAATCATCTGCTGTGCCGCAAAGAACGGTTTATGTCAGTGATGAGGATTTAAAGAACGCAATCCATACCGATGTGATTGTCGAAGAGGATGATTCCGTGTAGTGGAGCTTGCCAAAGATGAGCCTTGTTTTGTAATGCAAGAAGCTGTGATTAAATGCAGATAAATGATATTAGTGGGTTTATATGATATATAGAACCGGCTGCAATCGGCAGCCAGTCTGAATATAAATAAAAAGAAGTGAAAGAGAGGAATGACACCATGGCAAAACGTGGCGGTTTCCCAGGCGGTATGCCGGGCAATATGAACAATTTAATGAAGCAGGCGCAGAGAATGCAGCGCCAGATGGAAGAGAAGCAGAAAGAGCTGGAGGAGAAGCAGTACAGCGCATCCGCAGGCGGCGGCGCTGTAACCGTGACCGTATCTGGTAAAAAAGAGGTTCTTTCCGTGAAACTGTCTGAGGAAGTAGTGGATCCGGATGATATCGAGATGTTAGAGGATCTGATCGTGGCGGCGACCAACGAGGCATTCCGTCAGGCGGAAGAGGACAGCAGCCAGATGATGTCCCAGTTGACCGGTGGCCTTGGCGGTCTGGGAGGCGGATTCCCGTTTTAAGCGATGGATTATTACAGCAGCCAGATTAGCAAGCTAATCGAAGAATTGTCAAAACTTCCCGGAATCGGAAGTAAATCGGCGCAGCGTCTTGCATTTCATATCATCAATATGCCGGAAGAACAGGTCAGGCACTTGTCCGGCGCGATTCTGGAAGCCAAGCAGAATGTGCGTTACTGCAAGGAGTGCTGCACATTGACTGATAAGGAACTATGCCCGATCTGCAGCAGCGACCGGCGAGATCATGAGACGATCATGGTGGTGGAAAATACGCGCGATCTGGCGGCATATGAAAAGACAGGAAAATACAACGGGGTCTATCATGTGCTGCATGGGGCGATCTCCCCGATGCTGGGGATCGGGCCGGGCGACATCCGGCTCAAGGAGCTGATAACTCGCCTGCAGAAAGAGGAGGTTCGTGAGGTCATTATCGCAACCAACTCAAGCCTGGAGGGCGAGACGACCGCGATGTATTTGAGCAAGCTGATTAAGCCGACAGGGATCCGGGTGACGCGAATCGCCAGCGGCGTTCCGGTCGGGGGCGACTTGGAATATATTGATGAGGTAACGCTTCTGCGCGCGCTGGATGGGCGTACAGAGCTGTAGCCGATGAGCAAATAAAACGTTACTGGGCACGTATGCGTGAACAGTAACAATAAAACTTCTGCCGCGGCAGGAAGTTAGGAGATGCATAAGATGGATAAATACGAGTTTAACATCAAGGTAGAGCAGATTAAGAAACTGGTCAACAAGGGAGATTTCGAGACGGCGATGAAGATCGCCGATACCATCGACTGGCGTCGTGTACGCAGCACCAGCCTGCTTACGATGATTTCCCAGATTTATGAGAAAAATGCAGAGTATCAGGATGCCAAGGATATTTTATTGCTGGCATATGAGAGAGCGCCGCTTGGAAAGGGGCTTTTATATAAGCTGACTGACCTTGCATTGCGTGAAAATAATATTCAGGAGGCAGAGGCATATTACCGGGAGTTCTGTGAGCTGTCCGGCGATGACCCGCGCCAGTACCTGCTTCGTTTCCTGATTCTGGAGGCGAAGGATGCGCCGTTAGAGCAGCAGATTAATTCTCTGGAGAGATATTGTCAGGAAGAGCTGGATGAGAAATGGCTGTACCACCTGGCAGAGCTTTATCATCAGGCGAACCAGGCGGACGACTGTGTGCGGATCTGCGACAAGATCATGCTGATGTTCGGTCTTGGCAAATATGTGGACAAGGCAATGGAACTGAAACTTCAGTATGCGCCGCTGACGAAATATCAGATGGATCTGGTAGAAAACCGCGAGAAGTACGAAGAGAAGCTGCGTGCGGTGGAAGAAGAGTACAAGAACGGTACATACCGCAAGCCGGAGCCGGAAGGAGAGTATCTGGATACGGATGAGCCGGAGGCAGAGCTGGACGACGAACCGGAGAATGAGCCGGAGGGACAGCCAGAGCAGGCAGAGCCAGAAGAGAAGGCTGGAAAACCGAAAGCCGAGACAAAACCGGCGGACGAGAAAGTAGAAAAGGCTGCGCTGGACGAGGATGTAGTAGCAAGCCTTCATGAAGCACAGGCGGAAGAAGCGCTGGCAAAAGAAGTGTCCAAGATCAAGCCTTACGATGAGGAAGAGGGCGCATCCGAAGGGGAGACACGTGTTTTCAGGAATCTCCGCGACCTAGAGCCGGCAGAGGCAGAGGAAAAGAGCGAGGAAGCTCCGATTCATGAATTTGAAGAGGAAGAGGAAACCATAGTGGAAGACTGGGATTTCGAACCGGAAGAGGAAGAAGAGGAGATCAAGGAATCAAATCATCTGATGATCGAGGCGGAAGATCCAGCAGCCGGTCTTGCGATGGCACTTGATTCCCTGAAAAAGATTCACCGCGAGCTGGGAACCAAGCATCCGGTTGCCAAGATCAGCGGTGCAAACCTTTCCCATCGCGGCATCGCATCGGTGGCGGAGCGCCTGGCAGGCAAGGATCTGGTGGTCGAGCATGCAGCTGATCTGGACGATTTGACGGTGGAAGAGCTGGAAGAACTGATGACACAGGATGAAACCGGCATGGTCGTTGTTCTGATTGATACGCAGGCACGTTTAGAGCAGATGCACCGCGCATATCCGGCATTAGCAGAGCGTTTCCAGTATATCGGCTGTGAAAACCAGAAAGACGATGCAGCGAAGCTGGCACAGGCGCGCGAGGAAGAGCTGAAACGCCAGCAGGCGCAGCAGGAAGCAGAAGCAGCCAGAAAACGCCAGGCAGAGCGTGAAGCGGAGATCCGTCGTCAGGCAGAAAAAGAGGCAGAGGAAAAACGTAGACAGCAGGAAGCAGCAGCCCGCCGTGAGGAAGAAGAGCGCGTCAAGGCAGAAGCACAGGCGCTGGCAGCCCAAGAGGCAGAAGAAGCGCGTAAAGCGGAGGAAGATCGCCGTCTGGCAGAGCGGCAGAGAGAAGAACTGCGCCGTCAGGAAGAGGCAAGACGCGATGACGAGCCGGAGTATGAAGACGAAGAAGATCACTACGAGAAGGACGAGTATGAGCCGGAGGATGATTATGCGCGTGGCGGCTATCGTGATGATTATAAGGACGATTACAAAGACAGCTATAAAGACGAACGCGAGGACGACGAGTATTCCAATTATCCAGAGGATGAGCCGGAAGAGAAACCGTCCAAAAAGTCCGGCGATATGGATGTTGAGGAGTTTGTTCAGTATGCCTGCAAATATGCATCGGAGATCGACTGCAGTATTTCGGGAAAGAGCATGCTGGCTCTGTACGAGCGCGCTGAGATGATGGAGGAGGATGGAGAACCGCTTACCAAGACAAGTGCCGAAGATTTGATCGAGGAAGCTGCAGATAAGGCGGAGAAGAAATCCTTCAGTGGACTGTTCTCATCGAAATATGATAAGGATGGACTTCTGATTCTGAAAGAGAAACATTTCTTTGATTAATTAAAACAATTCGAGAAATTTTAAAATTAAAACTAATTAGTAAAAGAGAGCGCTGCGGGGGAATGCTTCCCGGCAGCGTTTTCTGGTAGTGGACAGTAAAAAGAGATACGGGAGAGAAAGATGGGAACACGGTTAATAGCCCTCGATTTAGATGGGACACTGTTAAATGAAAAAATGCACGTGTCGGAAAAAACAAGACAGGTGATGGAACTGTGCGCGCAGCGGGGGATTGAGATTGTCCCGGCGACCGGGCGCGCGCTCCCGGCAGTGCCAGAGGAGGTTTTGAGCCTGCCGGGCGTCCACTATGGCATATTTACAAATGGGGCGGTCGTCCGGGATTTCGGGAAAAATACCTGGGTGTCGGAAAGCTGCCTGAGCTGGGAAGAGACGATCCGGGTGATTGAGGTGCTGCGCCGGCATCCGGTTATTTACGATATGTATGTATCGGAGGGCGGCGTCAGCGAGACGCGATTGCTGGCACAGCTGGAAGAATACGGGATACCGGAACGTGAATGCGCCTATATCCGGGCGACGCGCCGGGCAGTTACTGACATGGTGGAGTATCTGCGGGAGAAAAAATGCCCGGTGCAGAAGATGAATTTAAATTTTAAGGACCGGGAGAGCAAACAGGCAGTCCGGGCAAAGCTGGAAGCGATGCCGGAGGTTCTGGTGACCTCCTCGCTTCCGTGGAATCTGGAACTCAACGCGGCGGGCATCACAAAGGGGAGCGGGCTGCGGAATCTCTGTCAGTATCTGGGAATTGAAGCGGAGGAGACGATGGCATTTGGAGACGGCGAAAACGACTGGCCCATGCTGGAGGCAGCAGGAATCGGCGTGGCGATGGAAAATGGCGCCCCATTTTTAAAGGAACGCGCAGACCGGATTGCCGCTTCGAACCGGGAAGAGGGCGTAGCGGAGGCGATCAGACAATGGGTGCTTATATAAAAGAAAACTGGCTGTTCGTGGTGGTGGCAGTCTATCTGGTTTCCATGGTACTGTACGGGCATTACCGCGGATTCGTCCGCCTGGCAGTCTCAGCCGTTTCCCTGGTGCTGTCGCTGGGGGTGGTTCATTTTGGTGCGCCGTCTGTCGCGAATCTGCTTCGCAGCAATGAGGTGGTCTATCAGGCGGTGGAGGACAGCGTGACGAAATTTATCCAAAAGGACGATGAGGCGGAAAATGAGGCAGTTGACGCGGCGCCGCCATCCGTACAGCGCAGTATTATTGAAGAAATGGAGCTTCCGGAACAGTTAAAGGATGCGCTTCTGGAGAATAATAACAGCGAAGTTTACGAGGCGCTGGGTGTAAGCAGCTTTACCCACTACGTCAGCCGTTATCTGGCAAACAGCCTGATCAATATTATAAGTTTTTTTCTGCTGTTTGCAGCCGTGTTCGGCGGACTGCGTGTTCTGTCCGTATCGCTCAATGTGGTCTCCCGGCTGCCGATCATATCGGGGCTGAACCGTCTGGCAGGTGCCGTGTTGGGGGGCGCGGAAGGGATCTTTTTCGTCTGGATTGCAGCACTGCTTATTACACTGTTCTCGGCAACGGCGATTGGTGAACTTTTCCTGAACCAGATAGAAAGCAATATCTGGCTGACCTGGCTGTATGACCACAATATGCTTGGAAGCATCCTGATGGGTGTTGTGAAACGGATTATTTAAAAGCGTATAGAGAAAAACTGTGATATTGAAAAACGGCACACCGCATTCTCGCTGCTTAGTGATGAGTTAGGTGTGCCAAATTTTTTATTTCAGTCGAGAAGACTCCCACCTCTTTAGGTGGCGAGTAATAGCAAATTTGTCTCAGTGGGAGTTGGGTCTTCGGCTGAGATAAACGCTCCGCGAGGATGCGCAATGATTCTGTATGGAATATGTCAGCGAAAAAACAAGTGAAAATCGCTTGACAAGTTAATGCTGAAATGGTAAACTCTAACTCTAACGTGTTTTGACGTTGGTCTGCATATGCAGGGAAAATCGAATATCACGGGTTTTCTTATTTGCGAAAATGTTTTGAAAATTAAGAAAAAATAGTTGACAACGACAACTGCCTATGATATGATATCCAAGCTGTTGAGCGAAAGCTCAGTTGCGAAAAATAAAATAAAAAAAGTTGTTGACAAAGATAACTGCTTGTGGTAATATAAATGAGCTGTCAATGAGACAACAACAAAGAACCTTGAAAACTGAACAGTATGTAAAACCCTGAAAATTCTAAGAACAAAGGCTTTTGGTTAAGCCTTGAAGTTCAAGAGAACATTCAGAACAAAACCAAAACAACAGTAATAACGGTTAAAATTAGCCAAGCGAATTTTGACTGGAATCAAAACTTTAACATGAGAGTTTGATCCTGGCTCAGGATGAACGCTGGCGGCGTGCTT
>OHAY01002237.1_pt1 | contig 15798 bp, 14 predicted proteins | sample 1577191 | NCBI WGS metagenome assembly OHAY01 (sample SAMEA3541504, study PRJEB24748) | human gut metagenome | biome: human gut; feature: human-associated habitat; material: faeces | place: China | collected 2012 | reverse complement strand
TTTTACGTGCCCTTCGGGGAATTCGTTCATTTGCACATGCAATACTGTTCATTTGCAAACAGTATTTTAAAACACTCGGCATTTCAATTCTTTACACCTGCCAGGAAACAACCGACAACTTTTTATTTAAGATTAGCAAAGTCAATATACAGATCTTCATAAATCCCGGCTTTGACTGTATCAGCAAAAGTATATTGTTCGGAATCGCTGGTGTCAAAATTGTAAACCAGAATCAGATTTTTGCCTGGATCCACAATCCAGTATTCTCGAACGCCTGCAGTGCGATATTTGAAAAGTTTGGTGAAATAGTCCATTTTCCGACTGCCGGGTGAAACAATTTCAATGATCCAGTCTGGAGCACCGGTGCAGCCTTTTTCTGAGAGTTTTTCTGTGTCACAGATAACGCTGATATCCGGCTCTACATAATTTCGGTTATCTTCATTCAGAAATACTGCAAATGGAGCAATATCAACCTCACAGATTCCTTTTTTTGAATCGATATAATCGGCAATGGTACGACTGATTGAAAAAAGAAGTTTCTGATGAGTTCTGGTTGGCGGTGCCATGTAATAAATCTGACCATCTATCAGCTCAGCTCGGGTCCCTTCAGGCAAATGATAAATATATTCGGTAGTGTAATCTTCATGCTGTGGTAATGGCATCCTAACACATCCTTTCTTGAATTTGCTGAGTTTGCTTTCTTCTGCTATGGTTATACCTAAGCTTGTTTGCAGATGAGAAGATTGCTAAATCCAGATTTACTAAATCACGATTTAGCAAAAGAAATGATAAGAGTATTATAAAAGAAAAAGGAGAGAAAATCAAGGCAGAAAACAACCCCCCGGGAGGCTTGTATGAAGTATACAAAATCAATATAATGATGTCAGTGTCAAAAGTTCAACCAAATCAAGTAAGTCCCCTGCTTCAATTGCGAAAAGAAATAAGCAGTGGGTGGGGACTTGCTTGTATCAGGAGGAGGGCAAGCTCCTTCTGATAAACTGCGGAGCAGTTATTTGGTTATGAGCAAGTAGCAAAGCGGATTGCGAATATCCGCTTGACATTGCGATTGTGTCTGCACAGAAGAATATGTCATGCAATGCATGATGTGCACCTCGCAGCAAGAATGCCAGAGGCATTCTTGAAACCGTTATGGCTTATTATAGAATGTACAGGCATCATTTATTCGATACATACAAGGGGGTATTCCTTATGGAGAACAAAAAACTTCTGGAGGAGATCAGAAGTTACTGGAACAACCGTGCGGATGGTTATTCCAGAGTAAATCAGGAAGAGCTGCACAGTGAGCAGAAGGAAAAATGGAAAGAGGTGCTGCTGGAGCAACTGCCGAAAAAGGAAAAAGATCAGGTGCAGATTCTGGATATCGGAACGGGACCTGGATTTTTTGCGATCCTTCTGGCAGAAGAAGGATATCAGGTAACGGCGGTAGATTATACGGAGCAGATGCTGCAGGAAGCGAAATCCAATGCGGCGGATCTGGCGGATCAGATTAGTTTTAAGAGAATGGATGCTCAGAATCTGGAATTTCCAAAGGAGACGTTTGATTATATCGTGACGAGAAATGTAACCTGGAATCTGGAACATCCGAAGCGTGCATACAGGGAGTGGCAACGGGTGCTGAAACCAGGAGGGAAGATCCTGAATTTTGATGCGAACTGGTATGCATATCTTTATGATGATAAATTAAAACTCGGATATGAGCAGGACAGGCAACGGGCAAAAGAGGAACAGGTAGAAGATTATTATGAAGGAACGGACATTGCGTGGATGGAGAACATTGCAAAGCAAGTTCCGTTAAGCCCGCTGAAGCGTCCGAAATGGGATTTGGATGTCCTGAAGAAAATCGGACTTGACTGCTGGGCAGATGAGACAATCGGAGAGCGAGTGCTCAGCGATGCAGAGAAGATCAATTACCAGTCTACACCGGTGTTTATGGTCTGTGCGGTAAAATAATCACCGCACACCCCATACAAGGAACATAGGAGCATCTTTCAGGTCGTGCTCTTTTAAGATATTCTGACCGACGGAAAGGTCGTATCCGGATCTGGAAAAGCCGATGTTTTCTAGAAATTCCTGATCCCAGTATGGACGCTGTTTCCGGCTCATCGGCATGGAAAGGGTGATGGATGCATTTTCCTGTTCCAGTTCCGGTGTGACACCACAGTGACCATACACTTCAGTATCGGATATATGAGAAGCGGAAGTATTTTGATTTCGGACGTTAGATGCATAGTCAGCATCAAAATTCAGCAGGATGCCGCCCTTTTTCAGCACACGCATCCATTCTCTGTATGCAGCTTCCGGATCCGGCAGTGTCCAGGTCAGGTTGCGTGAGATGACAACGTCAAAAGACTGATCCAAAAACGCAAGCTTCTGTGCATCCATTTGCTGAAATGTGGGATGGACCTGATAGAGTGCAGCGTTATCACGGGCTTCCTTCAGCATGGCATCGGTGAGGTCGATCCCGGTCACCTGATGTCCGATCTGAGAAAGCAGGATGGCAAAATATCCGGTTCCGGTACCGACATCCAGGATCTGCAGCACTTTGCCCTCCGGCAGAAAATGAACGATTTCTTCTCTCCAGCGTTCGGAAATGCTGCTGTTTAATTCATTTTTTCGCACGATATTGAAGTTGTGTGCCCGTTTTGTCCAGTAACTTTGGACACGTGATTCTATATTATTCATGTTTGAGATATCCATATTCAAGGTTCCTTTCATTATTTTATCAGGTAGTATCCTATCATAAAAATAAAAAAGAAAGAAGCCTGCGGGGGGGATACAATAACAGTGCAGTTTGTATTTCGTTATAAAAGTTTGAGTGTTCCAGGTGCGAGTGTGACAACTCGAGCGGTGACAATTGTATACAGGATGGTAATGTAATGAGAAAATATATCATACAACGATTTTTGCAGTTGATCCCTATTCTCATAGGGATTACTTTTTTGTCTTTTGGCATGATGCGGGTGGCGGGAAGCGATGCTGTCACGGAGATGTATGAAAACCGCGGCACGGCGGTGTCGCAGGAGATCATTGATGCAAAGAAAGCAGAACTTGGCCTGGATCAGCCGTTTCTGGTTCAGTATGTAAGCTGGCTGAATGGATTTTTGCATGGTGATATGGGGACAAGCTATGTGTCCGGGAAAAAGGTGTTTGATGAATTTGTATCCAAACTTCCGGCAACGCTGCTGCTTACGGTCATGTCGATTTTGGCAACGGTTGTGATCTCCATCCCGCTTGGTGTTCTGGCGGCAGTCTGTCAGGATAAGTGGGTGGATCTGCTTTTGCGGTTTTTCAGCTTTATCGGTAATGCGATGCCGAATTTTTTTGTGGCGATGCTTCTGATGCAGCTGCTGTCGATCAAACTGAATCTTCTGCCGGTCATCGCAAGCGGTGTAAATATCAGAAGTGCACTGATGCCGATGCTGACGCTGGCAATTTCCATGTCTGCAAAGTATATGCGGCAGGTTCGTGCGGCCGTTCTGGAGGAGCTGAACAAAGATTATGTTCAGGGAGCCAGGGCGAGAGGTATTAGGGAGAGCGTGATATTATGGAAAAACGTCATAAAATCAGCCATGCTTACAATCATTACATTGCTTGCATTATCCATTGGAAGTTTGCTTGGCGGTACAGCAATCATTGAGAGTATTTTTATGTGGGATGGGGTCGGAAAGCTGGCAGTGGATGCGATCACGACACGCGATTACCCGGTGATTCAGGCATATGTCGTATGGATGGCACTGATCTATGTCATAGTCAATCTGATCACGGATCTCTTATACCACTGCCTGGATCCGAGAATCCGTCTGGGGGTGAATCAAAATGGATAAATCAGCACGAAGAAAACCGAAGAAGCAGAAAAATCATCTGAAAAAGCGATTTTTTATTTTTGCCACGCTGGCACTGATTCTTGTTGTCGGTTCTTATTTCAGCGAACGCTTATGCCCATATGATCCTTATGAGCAGAATCTTAGTATCGCAAAAGCAAGTCCGTCACTGGCACATCCGTTCGGAACAGATCGTTATGGGAGGGATATGTTATCCAGAGTCATCGTCGGAAGCAAGACCAGTATCTATTCGACTTTGCTTCTGATTGTCGGGATCACGGTGATCGGAACGATCGTCGGGATCATCTGTGGATGGAACGGAAAGAAACTGGATACGATTCTGATGCGGATATCCGACATTTTCCTTGCATTTCCCGGTCTGGTTTTTGCCCTGGCAGTTGCAGCCGTGATGGGAGGCGGCGTACAGAATGCGGTTATAGCCCTTGGGGCGATCAGCTGGCCGAAATATGCAAGGATTGCCAGAAGTCAGACATTGGCACAGAAAGAAAGCCTCTATATGCGGGCGGCAATCTTATCTGGATGCAGTACAGGAAAACTGATTTTGAAACATATTCTGCCGAATATCACAGGACCGATCCTTGTGACTGCCATGCTGGATATCGGAACGATGATGATGGAGCTTGCAGGTCTGTCGTTTCTGGGACTTGGTGCAAAACCGCCGGTTGCGGAGTGGGGAAGCATGATGAGTGATACCAGAAATCTGCTGACGACACATCCTTGGGTAACCTTTGCACCGGGAATTGCCATTTTTCTTTCGGTCATGGTTTTCAACCTGCTTGGCGATACGGTAAGGGATCTGTTGGATCCAAGAAATGAGAGGTAGATATGTCAGGAATCATTTGCTATGAAAACGTCGATATCTGTTACAATGGCAGTCCGGTAATCAAAAAGGTCAGCTTTTCGGCAGAAAAAGGTGAAATCTTAGGGATCGCAGGGGAGAGCGGAAGTGGCAAATCCACATTGATTAAGGCAGCAATCGGATTGCTTGGAAAGAATGGAAGTGTCACAGGCGGAAAGATCTGGTACGAAGAAAAAAATCTTCTGGATTTAAATGAAAAAGAACTACGTAAAATCTGCGGGAGCGAAATTGGCATGATCTTCCAGAATGCAGGAAGTTCTTTCTGCCCGATCCGAACCGTTGGGGATCAGCTGCTGGAAGAAATGAAAGAGCACCGAAAAATAAAAAAAGCCGAATTTGAGGATGAAGCAGTGGAAATGCTTGCAAAATTCGGATTTCAGGATCCAAAAAGAATCCTGAAAAGTTATCCGTTTGAGCTGTCGGGTGGCATGCAGCAGCGTGTCGGCGTTGCGGCAGCGATGCTCTTAAAACCGAAGATTCTGCTTGCGGATGAGCCGACTTCGGCACTGGATGTTTCGATTCAGAAACAGGTCGTAGAGCAGATGAAAATGATCCGAGAACAGTATGGGACAACGATCCTTATCGTTACGCACAACATCGGAGTGATCCGTGCGATGGCGGACTCCATGCTGGTTCTGAAAGATGGAAAAATGGAAGAATACGGAAAGACGCAGGAGGTACTGAGTCATCCGCAGTCGGATTATACAAAGCGATTACTTGCAGCGATTCCTGTTCTTCGGAGGTGAAAAAATGGAGCCATTATTACAGATTTCGCATCTGACTAAAATTTTTTCAGATGGAAAAGAGGATGAATATAAGGCAGTGGATGATGTCAGTTTTGAATTGTTTCCGGGAGAAAAGCTGGCGATCATCGGGGAGAGCGGAAGCGGAAAGACGACGATTGTAAATATGATCACCAGGCTTCTTGACAGTACCGATGGAACGATTCTGCTCGATGGAGAAGAGATCACCCACTATAAAAGAAACAAAATGAAAAACATTTACCGGAAAATGCAGATGGTTTTTCAGACGCCGACCGAAAGCTTTGATCCGAGATGCCGCCTTGGAGATGCTGTGGCAGAGAGCCTGAGAAATGCCGGTATGCCAAAGAAAGAAGCTATGGAAATTGTGAAAGAGCTTTTTAAGCAGTGCGGACTGCCGGAAAATTTTATGAAACGTTATCCACATGAAGTCAGCGGCGGACAGTGCCAGAGGGCAGCGATTGCAAGAGCGATTGCAATCAAGCCCAGACTGCTGATTTTAGATGAAGCGACTTCCGCACTTGATGTCACCGTCCAGGCGGAGATTCTGCAGCTTTTAGATAATCTGCAGGAAGAACGTCAGATGTCGTATCTGTTTATCTGCCATGATATTGCACTGGTGCAGAATTTCTGTGACCGTGTGCTGGTCATGTATCAGGGAAAGATCGTAGAACAGGGGAAAACAGAAGAAGTGCTGTGTTTTCCAAAACATGAATACACACGTATGCTGCTGGACAGTGTGCTGTGATGCCGGCAGCTGTTTGTATAGCAAATATACGGATCAGATAGATGTCAGCAAAACGAATCAGAATCGAATGACAAGTTTTATATACATCCGATTGAAAAAATGCGAAAGTTATTTTGTGACGGAGCGATTTATGGTTACCATAGTATGTCAGAGACAAGTTGTATAATATCAAAAAGAAAAAGAGAAAGGAAAAACGCATGAAAAAGAACATGAAAAAGAACATGAAAAAAATAATGGCATTGCTTCTTACCGTGACACTCAGCCTGGGACTGTACGGCTGCGGAAGCAAGAATGACAAAACGGAAAGCGGGACAAGTACGGCAGCTGGGGCGGATACATCTGAGGCAGCCACAGACGGTTCTGAGAAAAAAACGCTGGTGATCGGGGATACAACTTTCAATCCTTCCAATGAAGAACTGGATGTCAATCCGCACAATTCTTACTCCGGATGGGCATGCATCCGCTATGGAATCGGAGAAACGCTGGTAAAATATTCAGACGATATGGAACTGGAGCCGTGGCTGGCAAAAGAGTGGGAAAATACCGATCCGCTCACCTGGAAGATCACACTGCAGGATCATGTGACGTTTTCAAGTGGCAGAGCTATGGATGCCGAGGCAGTGAAACAATGTCTGGAGCATCTGCTGGCAAACCATGACCGTGCGGCAGCCGATACAAAGATTGATTCGATGGAAGCAGACGGTCAGGTGCTTACGATCCACACATCCGAGCCAAAGCCTGCACTTTTGAATTACCTTGGAGATCCATATGGCTGTATCATCGATGTAGATGCAGGATTTGACGATGGAATCGTAGCCGGAACAGGTCCATACATTGCAACCGACTGTCAGTCCGGCGATCATCTGACCCTGGTGAAAAATGAAAACTACTGGAATGGAACGCCACATATTGATGAACTGACAATCAAGACCATCACCGATGGAAATACCCTTGCCAATGCACTGCTCTCAGGAGAGGTACAGGCAGCTTATGGTATGGCATATGAAAGCTATCCGATGTTCGAAAACGATAACTTTACCTTTTCCCAGATTTCCACATCCAGATGTTTCTTCCTGAAAATGAATTTCAACGAAGGTTCCGTCTGTACCGATCCGGCCGTGCGAAAAGCGATCGCTATGGGTATCGACAAAGAAGGATTTGTGGAAAATCTGCTGGAAGGAAACGGCTATCCGGCAAATGGAACCTTCCCTGCTGGTTCTGCTTTTGGCGGAGACAAAGTAACGACAGAGACGTATGATGCAGAAGGTGCAAAGAAAGTTCTCGAAGAAGCCGGATGGACGGACACAGACGGAGACGGTATCCGTGAAAAAGACGGACAGAAGCTTCAGATCAAATGGCTTACCTATCCAAGCAGACAGGAGCTTCCGCTTCTGGCAGAATCCGCACAGGCTACGTTAAAAGATATCGGAATCGATGTGGATATCAACTGTACGGCTGACAACAACAGTGTTGTGCAGGATCCGGCAGCGTGGGATGTCTATGCTATGGCAAATGTGCAGGCTCCGACCGGAGATCCGGAATACTGGTTTACCGTGTTTGCAACTTCCAATGCAACGAAAAATCAGGGAGCTTATAAAAATGAGAAACTGGATCAGTTGGAAGAGCAGCTTAGCCAGGAATTTGACACCGACAAACGTGCCAAGCTTGCAGTAGAGATGCAGCAGACGGTTCTGGATGACAATGCCTTTGTATACTGCTCTTTCCTGAAGATGAGCCAGATCTCACGGGCAAATGTGACCGGATATACGGCACATGCCTGTGATTACTATCAGGTGACAGCGGATCTGGATATTAACTGAATATTTTTCATATCCTGAATTAAAAAAATGAGTAAGTAATATTCTACGGGAACCGTTTGCAATGAAAAAATTATGCAAACGGTTCTTTTTTATAGGCAGAGTAAACAGAGATTGAAAGATATGAATAAAAAAGGAAATTCGATTGACAGAAAGAATGTTGAATGTTACTATAAAAAGCGGGGGGGAGACGAATAAAATTATGCATATTGCACAAACAAGGAGGAAAATTTTGAAAAAGAAAGAAAAACAATGGTTGTCAATTGCTTTGAGTGCGGCCATGGTAGTGACCGGTATTCCAGCAGCAGGGATTGGAACGACCGTTCAGGCGGCATCAGGAGAAGCACAAGTCTCCGTGAAAAACGGAGAAGTTACGATCGGAAATGAATATCTGGAGCGTAAATTTTCTACTTCAGACAACAAACTGGCAACGACAGAACTGGACAATAAGAGGGCAGATCTGACGTTTACACCGGCACAGGGTTCCGAAGAATTCATTATCAAACTTCGCCAGGATGGTACAACAAAACTGGATGGAGAGCTGGATCGCACAAACTGGACAGTTACAGCAAGCGATCAGTACAATAATGAAGTGGGTGCAAAAGACGGTCCGGGAGCCAATGTTATTGATGGTGATGCATCTACAATCTGGCACAGCAAGTATTCACCGGATCAGCCATATCCACATTCCCTGACTTTTGATATGAAGAGCGAACAGGAAATTGCCGCATTTTCTTATCAGCCACGTCAGGACAGTTCCACAAACGGCGATATCAAAGGATATAAACTGTATGTGGGAAACAGTGAAACAGATCTGGAAAGTGATGCAAACCTTGCGGCAGAAGGTGATTTTACTTACAATGACAGAGAAACGATCTATATCAATCTGACAGCACCGAAAAAGGGTCGTTATGTAAAACTGGTTGCTGTATCACCAAAGACGGATGGTCAGGCATGGGCAACGGCGGCAGAAGTAAAGATGTACAGCAAAGCAGTCGGTACAGCAGATGCAAGTGGCGTGATCAGATCCAGCGAGATGACTCTGGAAGGTAGCAAAGTTAAAAAAGTAGATACGAACGGCGGAGTCATGGTAGAATTCCCGTTTGAGACCGTTTCCAAAAACGGTGTAGACTGGGATGTTACCATGAAAGTTACCATGGATGACGGAGATCATTTCATGCGTAAATTCCTGGAAATCGAAGTAAGTGACAAAGAAAAAGCAGCAATTGATTATATCGATCTGGAATCGCTGAATGTCAATGCAAATGATACTGTGTGGACACATCCGATCATGGGTGAAGGCGTTGGCGGTATGAGCGGATATGTCATTTCTCTTGGTCAGCCGGTTTATATTCAGGGTATGTTCCTTGGATGTGAGTTCCCGATGACAGAAACAGAGATCGACAGCAATAAAAATGCACATATGCGTTATTTTTCCGGCAAGACATTCGAAAAACTGCAGGAAGATAACCAGCTTACCACAGACGGAAAATATGTGACCTGGCAGACCGTAGCGGGTGCTGCAAGAAGTACGGATATGAATGTCATTCAGTCTGACTTTTATGAATATATCAACAGCATTGCAACAAGAAGCGATTTCCGTACGCAGTACAATTCCTGGTACGATAATATGATGACCATTAACGATGACAACATTGAATCTGCATTCAAAAAAATGGAAAAGGGATTCTCTGAATCCGGCGTAGAACCGATGGATTCGTATGTTGTGGATGACGGATGGAATAATTATAACAACTCGAATACAACTTCTACTGTTCATGATGTGGCACGCTGCGGTACCACGGATAATGTGACAGGGTTCTGGGAGTTTAACAATAAGTTCCCGAACGGATTCCGTCCTGCGTCCGATCTTGCAGAAAGCTTCGGCTCCGGATTTGGTGTATGGGTAGGACCTAGAGGTGGTTATAACTATAACGCTGCAATGGGTAAGATTATTGAAAAAGCAGGTTTTGGTGCATACAATGCGGTAACCGATGATATTGATGTCGGTGACAGACGGTATGTGACGAAACTGACTGAGTTTTTCTTACAGATGCAGGATGCTTATAAAGTAAATTACTGGAAACTGGATGGATTTGCGACAAAGCCATGTACAAATGCAAATCATAAACATATGACAGGCGGAAAGAATGGTATGTATTATTTTTCCGATACCTGGGAAGCATGGATCGATCTGTTTGAGACGCTGCGTACCAATGCAGAGAAAAACGGCATTGACAATCTGTGGTTTAACCTGACCTGTTATGTAAACCCAAGTCCATGGTATCTGCAGTGGGCAAATTCTATCTGGATCCAGAACAGCCAGGATATCGGACGTGTTCAGGTCGGACAGAACAGACAGGTAGATCAGCTGCTTTCTTACCGTGACGGCAGATATTTTGATTTTGTAAAAGAAAGAGAGTTCCAGTTCCCACTGGCAAATATTTACAATCATGATCCAATCTACGGAAAAACAGGAACCAATCTGGCAAACCAGATGACAGATGATGAGTTCAAAACGTATCTGTATATGATGGGAACCAGAGGAACGGCATTCTGGGAGCTGTACTACAGCCCGGAAATGATAGATGAAGGTCAGAAATGGGATATCAATGCAGAATATCTGGAGTGGGCTAAGAAAAATTATCACATTTTGAAAAATGCGAAACTGATCGGTACGACACCGGATAAGGGCAATACCTACGGATACTCCTGCTGGGATGGTGAAGAAGGTATTATTTCCATGCGAAATCCAAGTGCATCCGTAAAGACACTGAGCTTTACACTGGATCGAAACGTTGGTGCGGCAGAAAGTCTGAAAGGCAAGACACTCAACCGTACAACAATTCTGGATCACAAGACAACCGATGCACAGACCGACTATCAGACAGTAAAATACGGCGATGTGATCACAGTTACACTGCAGCCGGGTGAGGCACGTATCTGGTCTCTTTCTACTGCAAAAGATACAAAAGCACCTCAGCTGACACTTGCAAAAGCAACTGCGGACAACACGATTGAGCTGACATTTGATGAGCGCGTAACCGGTACTCCTGCTGCAACCGTTTCCGGAGCAAATGTTACAAAAGCAGAAGTAAGTGCAAATCAGAGAAAAGTAACGCTGACTACATCCACTCTGAGTGCAGGAAGCAAAGTAACGGTTTCTGTAAGTGGATTAAAAGATTTAACCGGCAATGCAGCAGCAGTAAATACAGAAGTTGTATATCAGGAAAATCAGGTTGTAGCGAAAGCATCAGCAAAAACAGATCTGAAGAATGCAAATGATGTAACGGAAACAACGGACGAAGTACTGGCAGGAAAGACAATACTTGGCCTTGCAAAAGCATATGAGCTGAACGGAACAGCTGTTACAGGAACCGCTGATTTTGCCGTATCTTCTTATGTAAAAACAACCGGAAACAATATGAACATTCTGAAACAGGAAGGTGCTTACAGCCTTTCCATTGACAAAGACGGAAAAGCAGTCTTTACAGTTGGAGATGTATCCGTAACTTCCAAAGAAGCTGTAAACGATGGAACATGGAAACACATTGCAGGTATCCGTGAAAAGAATGGCAGTCTGAAAGTTTATGTCAACGGTACACTGGATGCAAGCAGATATGAGAAAAACATCAAAGATTTGAAAGATGGAACTCTGACTGTTGGAGGCGGAAGTGATCTTCAGGTAAGCCAGGCAGAAGTAAAAGATGCAACACTTAAGCTGGCTGCACTGGAAAAAGCAGGATCAGCAGTTGGCGGAGACAGCAGCGGAGATTCCGGTATTGTTCCGGATGGAAACGGAAAAATCCCTCTGCAGGCTTCCAACATCACAGTAAAACGTGCAGATAATGATCAGGATGTTTCAAACAAAAAAAGTAGTCCGGAAAAAATGATCGATGGTGATAAAGGTTCAAACTCCTTTACCTGTACACTGGACAGCATTGAAAGTGATGTACTGGCAGGAACCAGCGTATACTTCCAGATCGATCTTGGCGATGTATTCAAGCTGGATCAGGTAAAAATGTGGCGTTATTTTGCGGACGGACGTACCTACCAGGATACGATCGTAGTTGCATCTGAAGATGCTGCTTTTGATGCAAATGATACCGTGCTGTACAGCAGCGTTTCAGATTCCAAGTATGCATACGGACTGCTGAGCAATGAAAAGCTTGCAAATCCGGATGCAAAATATGCAGAAACATCAGAAGGAAAGACATTTGAAGCAAAAGAACAGAAAGCACGTTATATCCGTATTTACACACGCGGAAGTATTCTGACAAGCGGAACAGCACATGGCGGAAACCATATCTGCGAAGTAGAAGTTTACGGAAAAGCAATTAAGAACACAACAACACAGAAAAAATTCACCGTTGCTTTTGATACAAAAGGTGGAAACAGCATTTCTTCACAGAAAGTGTCAGCCGGTGAAAACTTTACCATGCCGCAAAATCCAACCAGAGCAGGTTATGTCTTTAAGGGATGGTACAGCGATGTAAACTGCACAGTAGCATATACAGCAGCATCACCGGTAAGTACAGATCTGACACTGTTTGCAAAATGGGAGGAAGATCCGACCACAAATGTACAGTTAGAAGAAGCAAAAGCAGTACTGAACAGCAAGATTGCAGAAGTAAAAGACAAAACAAAAGGCGATTACAGTGATGCAAGCTGGAATGCATTCCAGAATGCACTGGCAGCAGCAAAAGAAGCAGCCGCTTCTAAGACTGCAAGTGCCGCAGACGTCCGCAAAGCACTGGACAGCCTGAAAAAAGCAGAGCAGAATCTGAAAGTGGCAGGTAGCGAGCCGGATACTGGCAAAGAAACAGAAACGGAAACCGAGACTGGCAAAGAAACCGAAACGAATAAACAGCCGGAAACACCAAGCACACAGCCTGGAACAGAAAAGCCAAACACAAATCCGAATACTCAGAAAGTACCTGCTGTCGGAACAACCAAACCGGTTGGAAGAGGATTCTACAAAGTAACAAAATCCGATGCAAAGAACGGAACCGTTACTCTGGTGAAACCGAGAAAAGCAACAGAAAAGAAATTTACCGTTCCTGGAACTGTGAAAATTGACGGCGTTACCTTCAAAGTAACCGAGATCTCAAAGAATGCATTCAAGAACAACAAAAAACTGACGCAGGTTATCATTGGCAAACATGTGACCAAGATCGGTGCAAATGCATTTAACGGTGCAAAGAAACTGAAAAAGATCACGATCAAATCCACACAGCTGAAGAAAGTCGGAAAAAAAGCCTTCAAAGGTATTGACAAAAAATGCAAGATCAAAGTACCAAAGAAGAAACTGACAAGTTACAAACGCCTGTTGAAAGGAAAAGGCCAGAAGGCAAGCGTGAAGATCACAAAGTAAGAAATCAAGAAAAACAGAATGGAAGTAAGAGAGAAGACTGGTGCAAAGGTGCCGGTCTTTTCTTTTGATTTCAACATCATATTATTAAGGTTATCTTGAAAAAAGTATATATCTTAGATATAATGTTAGATAATGCGAGAATGTAACAAAAATATTGTGAGACAAAATTATAAAAAAATTTGAGTATTCCGGCGGGAAATCCGAAAATTATTTCCGAAGTATTGATTTCGCGGTACTGGGTCATTCCAGAGATCATTATAATTTCAGGGAATTTTCGGGAAAATTCAAAAAGTTCCGATAAAAAATATAACATTTAAAAGATATAACAGAAAGGCATTTATATGTATTACAAAACAACAGAATCTCTCCTTGCCTTTATTAAAAAAAGTCCGACGGCTTTTCAGGCAACGGCAGAGATGGAGAAAAAATTTGCAGAAAACGGATATCAGCTTCTTTCAGAGCAGGAATACTGGAAGTTACAGCCGGGCAGGAAATATATCGTAACAAGAAATCATTCGGCATTGATTGCATTTTCGATTCCAAAGAAGGAGTGTCGGAAGTTTCATATCATTGCCAGCCACAGCGATTCTCCGGCTTTTAAGATCAAGGAAAATCCGGAAATGCGGGTAGAAAATGCCTACACAAAACTGAATGTGGAAGGTTATGGCGGTATGCTGATGGCACCGTGGTTTGACCGGCCGCTGTCGGTAGCGGGCAGAGTGGTTGTAAGGCGTGACGGTAGTCTGAAAGAGGAACTGGTCAATATCGACCGGGATCTGGTCATGATCCCAAGTCTGGCAATCCACATGAACCGGGAGGCAAACAAAGGTGTGTCTTACAATCCGCAGAAAGATCTGCTGCCGCTTCTCGGGTGCGGAGATTCGAAGCCGGAGCTTTTAAAAATTGTTGCGGAAGAGATAAAAGTAAAGGAAGAGGATATTCTTGCACATGATCTGTTCCTCTATAATCGGATGGAGGGTACGATCTGGGGCGCAGACAGAGAATTTGTTTCGGCACCAAGGTTGGATGACCTGCAGTGTGCGTTTGCTTCGATGGAAGGAATGCTTGCCGGAAAGCATGAAAAGAGTATTGCAGTGCACTGTGTTCTGGATAACGAAGAAGTCGGAAGCGGAACAAAGCAGGGGGCAGCTTCTACTTTCTTAAAAGATACGCTTCGGCGGATCAACGATGGCCTTAGCAGAACGTATGAAGAATATCTGATGACGCTGGCAGGCAGTTTTATGATCTCGGCGGATAATGCCCATGCACTGCATCCGAATTACATAGAAAAAGCAGATCCGGTGAACCGGCCGCTGCCAAACGGCGGAATTGTCATCAAATACAATGCCAACCAGAAATACTGTACCGATGCGGTGTCGGCGGCAAAATTCAAGAATCTCTGCGACCGGGCAGGCGTAAAATATCAGACCTTTGTGAATCGCTCCGATGTACCGGGCGGCTCAACACTTGGAAATATTTCGAATACACAGGTACCGATGAACACGGTAGATATCGGGCTTCCGCAGCTGGCGATGCATTCTCCGTATGAGACAGCCGGTGTGGAAGATACCGGAAGTTTTATCAGAGCAGCGGAAGAATTTTTCAGATAAGCAAAACAGAACAGGCATCAAAATAAAGAATTCAGACAAAAAACAGGCGGGAGAAATCCTGCCTCTTTTGCGTGACATGAGCAATGCGAAGCTCTGTGAGCTTTACGTGAATGTTCATTCTTTATATCCTGATATCCGTTAATGTATAAATTTTTTCAGGAAAAGGACTTGAAAAATACATCATGGGGGTATATAATGTAATACGAAAAATACCTAACAGGGGTATATAAGAAAAGGAAGTGAATGAAATGGAAGAAAACAGGGAACAGATAGAAAAAACATGCTGCTGTCAGTGTTCTGAGCGAAAAAAGGAACGCTCAGAAAAAGAATATAAAGATCTGATCAATCGTTTAAGCCGCATCGAAGGGCAGGTTCGCGGTGTGAAGGGAATGTTGGAAAAGGATGCCTACTGTGCCGATATTCTGGTACAGGTTTCGGCGATCAATTCTGCACTCAACAGTTTCAATAAAGTTCTGCTGTCCAATCATATCCATACCTGTGTGGCAGAGGATATCCGCAACGGAAAAGACGAAGCGATTGATGAGCTGGTGGATCTTCTGAAGAAACTTATGAAATGATGACAGGATGAGAAAAATACGAAAGTTTTTCGTATGATATACTTTGATCCTGACACCAGGCAAAACATTAGGAGGTAAAGAACAGCTGAACAAAACTTATAAAAGTATATAAACAACTGTTGAATTTTGTAGATTATTAGTATAGAATAATATTGAAAGGAAGTGATGCTTTGAGTAAATATTATTCT
>OHAY01002223.1_pt1 | contig 15883 bp, 13 predicted proteins | sample 1577191 | NCBI WGS metagenome assembly OHAY01 (sample SAMEA3541504, study PRJEB24748) | human gut metagenome | biome: human gut; feature: human-associated habitat; material: faeces | place: China | collected 2012 | reverse complement strand
CGAAGACTTCAGACAGACGTTCACCTGCACCATCGACCCGCACGACGCCAAAGACTTTGACGACGCCCTGTCCATAAAGCAGCTGGGCAAGGGCCTGTGGGAGGTCGGTGTCCACATTGCCGATGTGAGCCACTATGTGAAGGAAGGATCCATCATTGACCGCGAGGCGGTGAAACGTGCCACGAGCATATATCTCGTCGACAGGACCATACCCATGCTGCCCGAGCGCCTCTGCAACTTTATCTGCTCTCTGCGACCCGATGAAGACAAGCTCGCCTTCAGCGTGGTCTTCAACCTCAACGACGATGCTGAGGTGAAAGACTTCCGCATCGTGCACACCATCATACGCTCCAACCGCCGCTACTGCTACGAGGAGGTGCAGGAGCTGCTGGAACAGAACGGCGTGGTCGACGGCACAGGACAGCCAGCACCCGCTCCCGGACCCAAGGGCTACAAGGGCGAGAACGCCGACCTGCTCATACAGCTCGACCGCCTGGCAAAGAAGCTGCGCGAACAGAGGTTCAAGAACGGAGCGGTGAAGTTTGACCGCGAGGAGCTGCGCTTCGACATCGACGAGAAGGGGCACCCCACGCGCTGCTACTTCAAACGCTCAAAAGACGCCAACAAGCTCATCGAGGAGTTTATGCTGCTGGCCAACCGCACCGTGGCAGAGAGCGTGGGCAAGGTGAAGAAGGGCAAGACGGCAAAGACGCTGCCCTATCGTGTGCACGACAACCCCGACCCGCAGAAGCTCGAGACGCTGCGCGAGTTTGTGGTCAAGTTCGGCTACAAGATGAAGACGCAAGGCACAAAGGGAGCCACAGCACGCGCGCTGAACAAGCTCATGGACGCATGCGAAGGCAAACCCGAGGGCAACGTCATACAGCTCGTGGCGCTGAGGGCCATGATGAAAGCAAAATACAGCATTCACAACATCGGACACTTCGGTCTGGCGTTCGACTATTACACCCACTTCACATCGCCCATACGCCGTTACCCCGACACCATGGTGCACCGACTCATCACGCGCTATCAGCAGGGAGGACGGTCTGCCAACAAGGACCACTATGAGGAGCTGTGTGAACACTGCAGCGACATGGAGCAGGTGGCAGCCAACGCTGAGCGCGACTCTATAAAATATAAGATGGTAGAGTTTATGGGCGACCACCTCGGCGAGGAGTTTGATGCCCACATCTCTGGCATACAGTCGTTCGGCATCTACTGCGAGATCGACGAGAACCACTGTGAGGGTATGGTGCCCATGCGCGACCTCGACGACGACTATTACGATTTTGACGAGCGCAACTACTGTCTCGTCGGCCGTCGCCGTCACAACCGCTACCAGCTCGGCGACCCCATACGCATAAAGGTGGCCCGCGTGAACCTGGAGAAGAAACAGCTCGACTTCACCATCATCTCCAACAATGGCGCCAAGACAAAGAAGAAGACCGAAAAAGAGGATGGCGCCAAGGACGGTGAAAAACCAAAGGGCAGCAAAAGCTCCAAAGGAAAGAGAAAGCGCTAAGCGACAGCAGCAACGGCTCCAAGGGCTGTGATGGCTATAAAGGGTCGCAACAGCTCCAAAGCTGCGATGGCTCAAAAGAGCAGCTACGGCTCCAAGGGCAGTGATAGCTCCAAGGGCGGCGAAAGCCCCAAAAGGCAGCTGAAAAAGAGCCGTAAAGGCGCAAGAAAAAGAGCAAAACAAATAGAGGCTCTCTCACTGAGAAAACTGTATAAATATGCAAAACAGAAAGCAGGAATGAATAAATATCCAAAACAGCGATTGTAAGCTAAAACAGACACTCTGCTTTCTGTTTTCAAAAATAAGACGGTTTTAACTTATAGTTTTTGTTAACAACTCTTAAAAACAGGGTCGTTTTGTCAAAGGGCCTCTTTGAGGCTGTCAAAGGGCCTTAATGAGCTCCTCAAAGAGCCTCTTTGAGGACGTCATTTGGGCACTTTCAAATCGTAAGTTGGGCTCTTTTAAAACGCCACGAAAAAAGAGGGCGAAACTGCATAAATATACAATTTTCCGCGCCCTCTTTTTCGCTTGTTTTTGGCAGCTTTTTTCATCGGCCAGACCTTGCGAATCTACAAAAGGTGCTGCCTTCGGATTCTCCGGTTCGGAAGTTGGCGACTCTTCGTCATTCTTTCTTAAAAGTCAGATGTTTTTGAATGACGAAGTCATGAAAAAGGCCGACTGCATGAGAATTACATTCCATACAGTCGGCCTTTTATATTGTTTTTATCTTATTATCTCTTCAGCTTCAAAGTCTGAACGGTGCCATCAGTAGTGGTGACGCACACGACATAGAGGCCGTTGTTCAGCGCCGAGAGGCCAATCTGCACGTTAGGCGTTCCGTTGCCCAAGCCCTGCATTACCTGCTGACCTTGAGCGTTATACACCGTCCACTGTTTTATTGTCTTACCACCCGATACCTCAGCCACGCCATCCTTGAAGGTCAGCTTGGCAGCAGGCGTGTCCTTCACGCTGTTTATGCCAGAGGTTACTGGCGTAATGCTCAGGTTGTCAATGCAGAGCGAGATGTAAGAGCCCTCCTTGGTATAGCCGTGGAGACCTATATAGTAGATGCCCGGGGTGGCGATGGTGAAGTTTTTGTTGCATACTTGTTTCCATCCGCCTTGCACCGTCTTGTCACCAAACACGATCTCGTCATCGTGGCGGTCGAGCTCCGTGTTAAAGTTGCTGAGTTCTTCGTCGTTGTCGCTCAGCATCACAGCCCAGCTCCACTTGGCCGTTGCCGAGCCCTTGCCATAATAAGAAAGGTTATATTCACCATTCTCCATCTGTATTGGCGGCGAGATCAACCAGTCGTTCAGCGGGTCGTTGGCTGAAGCCTTATACAAACGAGCATAGTAGCCATCAAAATCTTTGTCTACAGAAGTGGATATTGACCATCCTGCACCATATTTATGCGGAAGATTAGCCGCTGTCCAGAACAGGCCGTCGCCGTTTTTCTCAAACTTAGCGGTAAAGGGCGGCACCTTTGTCGCTACCACAGTTATGTTCTCTGTCTTGGCGCCCAAGCCTATCACGCCACCGCTGACAGCCTCTACCACATAACAGTAGATGCCCTCGTCAGAAAGAGCCTCGCTGAAGGAGAGCTCCTTCTGGTTTGCTGACAGCTGCTCATAGGTCTGCGAAATCAGATTTACGCGATAGACATTATACACGATGTTGTCGAAATCGGCATAGCCTTTGTTCACCGTCTGCGTAGGCTTTGTCCACGACACGCTCACCTCGTTGGTGGCTTTGTCTCTTACCGCATGCAGCTTGTTCACGCCCTTCAGCTGGTCGTAGCCGGCAAACAGGCTAACGGTGGCAGGCACGCCAGGGGCAGTGGCGTTTACCGCTACCACCTCATAGGCCGTCTGTCCATTGTCCGAATGCTCGTCAACAAACGATGTGGCATCGTTTCCTAACTCAGCAATAGGCTCGGCCGTGCCAAGACGATAAACGCGCACCCCGGTCAGGTTGGCGTCGGTACCATCATAGTTTTTGGTGGGCAATGTCCAGGTCAGCGTCACCTGATTGTGCTTAACCTCGTCGTTCACCGCCTTCAGATCGGTTACGGCCAGCGGGAAAGTCTTCACCAGACTGCGTTTCTGGAACAAGCAGGTCAGCTTGTCGCTGTTGCCCAGCGTGCCTATCTTTGTGGGCACACCTGTGGTTGTGTTGATGGTGGTGAGCCATCCGTAGGGGTGAGCCGTGTGCTGCGTCCAGTAGAGCACGCCGTCAGCACCGAAGGCCATCGACTGGAAGAACGATTCTACAGCCAATTTGTGCTCCTTGCCTATCTCGGTAGCCTTGCCCGTGAACTTGTCTATCTTATAGAAATGACGGTAGGCCGACATGGCATAGAGGTTGCCGTTCTTGTCGCAAGCCAGCGTCACAAGGTTGTCAATTACCTTTTTTCCGTAGCCGTTAATGCCATAGAGGTCACCCGTGCCACCCACACGCGTCAGCTCACCCGTCTCTGTGTTTACGATACAAAGACTGGTCACTTTCAGCTCGCGGTAGTTAGTCACCTCATCCTCTGCCAACGCATACATCGTGTTGGTTGTATAATCGTAAGTCATGTCAGACACACGGCGCTCTCCATAGCGCTTGATGGTTTTCAGAGGCTCAAAGGTCTCGGCATCATACACAATGTATTTTGTAGACTGGTAAGCTTCATCATAGTCAGAAGAATCATACTGATAGCCATAGGTGTAGATTTTGCCGTCGAGATACTCGCCAGCGCCCACCTTCTCCATGTCATAATAGCCCGTAATCTTCTTCAGCAGCGTCACCTTAGTCGTGTCGTTAGTGTTGAATGTCACCCAACCAATCTCCGGTGTCGTGCTAAAGCCCTGGGCATCTTTTTTCAATTGGTCAATACGATACGCATAAAAGGTCTGGCCGTCATCGACAGCCGTCTGCGCCTTTACCGCCGTAGTTGGCCACAATGACAGCACAGCAAGTGAGCAAGTCACTAATTTTTTGTAAACTTTCTTCATATACAAACAATCTTTTATAATGTTTTTGGTTCCTTTTTACAATCACTGATCTTCTGGCCACAATCTATATATGGTCAAGTTTTTTCGTCATATATGAGAAAGCAAAAGTAGACAATTTATTTTAAACAAACAAATTTTATTTACTTTTTATTACTTTTTTTTAATATTCACTATAAAATTGTAAGATATGAAAAGAAACGCGCTGTTGCTTATAAGGCAGTTTTTTCAAACTCTGTTCATTATAATGCAATCGTTTGAAAACAAGAGTTTTTTGTGATTACCGCCCTCTTGCGTGACGTTCAGCGAATAAGCACAATGTTCAAACAAGCGGCTCATGACGAGCCATATAAAAAAAGGCGAACACAGCACCTAAGCTTGTGTTCGCCTTTTTTTTATGTAACGGGGTTATCCCTTCACCGCGATACACTCGATCTCAACGAGAGCACCCTTGGGCAGCGTCTTTACAGCCACGGCAGAGCGTGCGGGATAAGGCTGCTGGAAAAACTCGGCGTAGACCTCGTTCATGGCAGCAAAATTGTCCATGTCGCTGAGGAACACCGTTGTTTTCACCACATGGTGCAGGTCGGTGCCTGCTTCGCGCAAGATGTTCTGGGCGTTGGTGAGCGACTGACGTGTCTGCTCCTTTATGCCGCCCTCTACAAACTGGTCTGTGGCAGGGTCAATGGGCACCTGTCCTGATGCGAACACCATGCCTCCGGCCTCAATGGCCTGGCTGTAGGGTCCGAGCGCCTTGGGCGCGTTGTCGGTGTGAATCTGTTTCATATCTTCTTTATTCTATAATCTTAAAACCTTTCTCCACGAGCTGTCGCTTTATCTCTGCCACATGCTCGTGGTTCTTTGTCTCAGCGGTGAGGCGCAGCAGGCACGCGTTCACAGCCTCGCTGTCGGCGTTGCGCTCGTGGCTCACGCTTATGATGTTGGCTCCCAGCTCCGCAATGACGGTACTCACCTGCACGAGCTGTCCCGGTTTGTCGTCAAGCTCTATGCAGAGCGTGCAGATGCGTCCGCTCTTCGTCAGACCGCGGTTGATGACGCGGTTGAGAATGGTAACGTCGATGTTGCCGCCACTCACGATGCACGCCGTCTTCTTGCCCTTGACAGGCACCTTGTTGAACATCACGGCAGCCACGCTGGCAGCGCCGGCACCCTCTGCCACCATCTTCTCAGCCTCAAGCAGATGCAGGATGGCAGCACAGATCTCGTCCTCGCTCACCGTCACGATGTCGTCGACATAACGTGAGCAGGTCTCGAAGGTCAGCGAGCCGGGCTCTTTCACGGCAATGCCGTCGGCAATGGTAGAGACAAAAGGCAGCGCCTCCTGCTTGTGGTCATGCAAGCTCTGCACCATGCTCGGTGCGCCTTCGGCCTGCACGCCATAGACCTTTACCTCGGGGTTGAGCGACTTCACGGCAAAGGCGATGCCGGAGATCAGTCCGCCGCCACCCACAGGCACCACGATGGCCTCAACGTCGGGCAGCTGGTCGAGCAGCTCCAGACCGATGGTTCCTTGGCCCGCAATGACGTTCTCGTCGTCGAAGGGATGAATGAAAGTGTAGCCGTTCTCGTCGCGCAGCTGCAAAGCTTTCTGGTAGGCATCGTCGTAGACGCCAGGCACGAGGCACACCTCGGCACCCAGCCGCTTTGTTGCCTCCACCTTGCTGATGGGTGCGCCCTCAGGCAGGCAGATGAGCGATTTTATGCCCATGGCCGTAGCACCGAGCGCCACGCCTTGCGCGTGGTTTCCGGCTGAGCAAGCAATCACGCCCTTGGCTTTCTCCTCGGGTGTGAGCTGTGAGATCTTATAGTAGGCACCGCGAATCTTGAACGAGCCTGTCTTCTGCAGACATTCGGGCTTCAAGTAGACATCGCTCTCGGGGTTGACCTTCAGCGCGTGTACCAGCGTGGTCTTTCTGATGACCTTGTTAAGCACATAACGCGCCTTGTAAAAGTTGTCTAAATTCAACATTGTCCTTACTGTTTTTCTTTTTATCTTAAAGCATAGTTATCCTATTGTGCTATAAGATACTGCAAAATTAAACAAAACAAGCGATATATTAAACTTTTATGCCGTTTTTTTATACAGGTGTCCAAAATTTTTAGGCACCTGCCATGGGTCAATGCCCCTTAAGAATTTTCTTTATCTCGTTGAGCTTGTTGAGAGCCTCAACGGGCGTGAGGTTGTTGATGTCGAGGCCCACAATCTCGTCACGGATCTGTGAGAGCACGGGGTCGTCGAGCTGGAAGAAGCTCAGCTGCACGGCATCTGACGAGCCAAGACGCTGCGTGGGGGCGTTGCTGGCCTTCGGCTTTATTGCAGCCTTGGCACCCGTTGCAGAACCGCCTGTGCCTGTTGGGCCGCCGTTTGCAGAGCCACCTGCACCCGCTGCAGAGCCGTTGCTGGCCGTAGCCGCCAGACCGTCCTGCTCAAGCGCTCCCACCTGTGCGTTGTCGGCCTCGAGCTGTTTCAAGATCTCGTTGGCGCGTTGCACGATGCTCTTCGGCATGCCCGCAATCTCTGCCACATGAATGCCGAACGAGTGTTCAGAGCCGCCGGGCATCAGTTTGCGCAGGAAAATCACCTTGCCGTCGACCTCGCGCACGCTCACATTATAGTTTTTTATGCGCGGGAAGAGACGCTCCATCTCGTTGAGCTCATGATAGTGGGTTGCGAAGAGCGTGCGTGCCTTCGCCTTTCTGTACTGGTGCAGATGCTCCACGATGGCCCACGCAATGGATATGCCGTCGTAGGTAGAGGTGCCACGGCCCAGCTCATCGAAGAGCACGAGCGAGCGCGGCGTCACATTGTTCAGGATGTCGGCGGCCTCGGTCATCTCAACCATGAACGTCGACTCGCCCAGCGAGAGGTTGTCGGACGCTCCCACACGGGTGAAGATTTTGTCGACCACGCCCACATGTGCGCTCTGTGCCGGCACGAAGCAGCCCACCTGTGCCATGAGCGTGATGAGGGCTGTCTGGCGAAGCAAGGCCGACTTGCCCGCCATGTTGGGGCCGGTGATGATCATGATCTGCTGGCTGTCGCTGTCGAGGAAGATGTCGTTGGGCACATAGCTCTCGCCCACAGGCAGTTGCGTCTCTATGACGGGGTGACGGCCCTGCTTTATGTCGAGCACAACATCGTCGGACACCTTGGGGCGCACATAGCCGTGCTCGTCGGCAGCCTTGGCGAAAGACAGCAGGCAGTCGAGACGTGCCGTCACCGTGGCGTCAATCTGTATGTGGGGAATATAGGCTTGCATGTCGGCAATAAGCTCGTTGAAGAGACGTGTCTCGAGCGCCAGGATCTTCTCGTCGGCACCCATGATCTTCTCCTCATACTGCTTCAGCTCCTCGGTGATGTAACGCTCAGCCTGGGCGAGCGTCTGCTTGCGCACCCACTCTGGCGGCACCTTGTCCTTATAGGTGTTGCGCACCTCAAGATAATATCCGAACACGTTGTTGTAGCCCACCTTGAGCGAGGCAATGCCCGTGCGCTCCGTCTCGCGCTGCTGAATCTGCAACAGGTAGTCGCGTCCGTGGCGCGAGATCTGCCGCAGCTCGTCAAGCTCGGGCGAGAATCCGTCGGCAATGACGCCGCCCTTGGCCACGAGCTGGGTCGGGCTGCAGCTCCTTCTCTATGCGCTGTCTGAGAGCCTCACACAGGTGTATCTGCTCGCCCATGTTCTGCAACGCCTCGTTCTTGGCGTGCTGGCAAGCCGTCTTGACCTGCACGAGAGCCTGTAGAGCCATCTTGAGCTGCATCACCTCGCGCGGCGTGGCACGTCCCACCGCCACCTTGCTGGTGATGCGCTCCAGGTCGCCCATGCGGTGGAAGGCATCGTCCATGCACTCGGCAAAGGCCGGCTCATGGGCGTAATAGTCGACGATGTCGAGACGCGCCTTGATGGCCTTGACATCCTTCAACGGGAAGACGAGCCAGCGGCGCAGCATACGTCCGCCCATGGGTGTGGCTGTGCGGTCGATGACGCCGAGCAGCGACACACCGTCGTCCTGCATGGGCTGCAACAGTTCGAGAGAACGAATGGTGAACTTGTCGAGGCGCACATAACGCTCCTCCTCTATGCGTGAGAGCGACGTGATGTGGGCTATGTGTGTGTGCTGCGTAAGCTCCAGATATTGCAAGGCGGCTCCCGAGGCAATGATGCCGTTGGGCAGATGCTCCACACCGAAGCCCTTGAGCGACTTTGTGCCGAAATGGCGCAACAGCTTCTGACGGGCTGTGGTGTCGGTGAACACCCAGTCGTCAAGCTCGAACACGCACCAACGGTTGCCAAAGGCCTGCTCAAACTGCTGTTTGCAGGCGCGGTCATAGAGCACCTCCTTGGGCTGGAAGTTGCCCATGAGCTTCTCCACATAGGGTGCAGGACCCTCGCCTGTGAGAAACTCGCCCGTAGAGATGTCGAGGAACGCCACGCCCACCACCCCGCCACGTCCGAAGTGGACAGCAGCAAGGAAGTTGTTCTCCTTATAGTTGAGCACGTTGTCGCCCATGGCCACACCTGGCGTAACCAGCTCTGTGATGCCGCGCTTCACGAGCTTCTTCGTGAGCTTGGGGTCCTCCAGCTGGTCGCAGATGGCCACACGCTTGCCGGCGCGTATGAGCTTGGGCAGATATGTGTCGAGCGCATGATGCGGGAAGCCCGCCATCTCGGCGTTGCCGCTTCCTGTCTTCGATGCGCCGTTCGACCGTCGGGTGAGCGTGATGCCCAATATTTTTGATGCCGTGACAGCGTCGTCACAATAGGTCTCGTAGAAGTCGCCGCAACGGAAGAGCAGCAGCGCGTCGGGGTGCTTGGCCTTCAGCGAGAAAAACTGCCTCATCATCGGTGTTAGCTCGTCTTGCTTTGTTGACATTTTTCTTGTTTCCTATCTTTTATGGTTTCTTTTTTCTTTTGTTTTGATTACTGGAGGTTACGGGGCTACGGTTTATCTTCAGGTTTTTTCTGCGGGCTTCCTTTTTATCAATGATTTTCCGCTTCATCAATGATTTCCAGCTTTATCGATGATTTCCAGCTTTATCAATGATTTCCCGCTTCATCATTTCACCCTGAAGAACCTCTCTATCACGTTGCCGTCGACAAACGTCCTGTCGGCCGATATGATGTCGTTCGGGAGCGAGGGGGCCGGTGTGCCGTCGCCCACACACAGGGGTGAGGTCTCGCGGCGGATCTCGTCCCACAGTCCGGCGTCGATGAAGGAGCGCAGAGTGGCAGCGCCGCCCTCCACAATGAGCGACTGCTTCTTTCTGCTATATAACGTGTCGAGCACGTCGGTGATGCGTTGGCCGCTGGTCAGCACAATGCGCTCTGGCGACGGACCGCTCCACTCGCGCACGTCGAGACGCGGATGCTCACGCTGGTCGGTGACACGGCCCACAAGAATGGCGTCGTTCTCGGCCCGCATCTTGTGTACGAGCATGGTGGTGAAGGGCGTCGAGAAGCGTGCGGCATGATAGTGGTCGTCAAGGAACCCGTCGGCCGACTGTGCCCACTTGAGCAGAATGTATGGCCGGTGCTCTGTGTTGACGGTCATGAACCTGCTGTTCAGAGCCTTACACTCGTCTTCGAGCACACCCACCGTCACCTCTATGCCTGCCTCGCGCAGCTTGGCTATGCCGCGTCCGTGGACCTTGGCAAAAGGGTCGACGCAGCCCACGACCACGCGACGCACGCCTTTCCTCACGATGAGGTCGGCACATGGCGGCGTCTTGCCGTAATGAGAACAAGGCTCCAGACTAACATACATCGTGCTTCGGCCGAGCAGCGGCTCATCACACGGACGCACCGACGCAAAGGCGTTGACCTCGGCATGGCCCTCGCCACAACGCACATGGTAGCCCTCGCCTATTATCCGTCCGTCACACACGATGACGGCACCGACCATGGGGTTGGGCTTGGCATTCTGACGGCCACAGTCGGCAAGCTGAAGGCAGCGACGCATATACATCTCGTCGACCTCACGCTGAGCAGCTTCTTGAGAAGAAGCAGCGTTGACCTTAGATAGCGAGGCTTCATTGGTTCCTGATAGCGAAGCTTCATTGGCCTTAGGTTGAGAAACCTCGTTATCAGCCTGTAGCTGTGTAGCTTCAAGCTGTTGAGCGTTGTTCTCCGCATCGGTCTTTAAGCCCTTGTTGTCATTATTTTCTTGGCTGTTATTTTGGAACATAATCAATTTTTATTAATTTTGTGGCATGACATACAACCAATTATGGAAGCGGCTCACCGCCATATACAATGAGCGTGAGGCCCAAGCCATCGTGCGCACCGTGCTCGATGCCCTGTTCGGCATGTCACTAACCGACATTTGTTTAGGCAAAGTTACACAATTATCGGCAGACGACACCACGCGACTGGAGAAAATCATGCAACGATTGGAAAAATCGGAGCCTGTGCAATATGTGTTAGGCGCCGAATGGTTCGCCGGACGACTGTTTGACGTGGCTCCAGGCGTGCTCATTCCAAGACCCGAAACCGAAGATCTGGTGAAATGGACTTGCGACGAGGCGAAAGAAAAAGAAAAAGAAGATAACAGCAAGGAAGAAAGAGGCAAAGAAGAAAAGGAGGTTTCTAAAAAGAGAGAAGCTCAAAAAAAAGAAGAACAACCCTTATCTTCTCCTTTAAAAGAAGAAGAGGAAGGGTTAAGAAAAGGGGAGGATGCTTCAAAAAAAGAAGAACAGCTTTTATCTTCTCTCTTAAAAAACAATAAGGAGGTTTCTAAAAAAGGAGAAGAAGCCCCCCACCCTTCAATTCTTGACATCGGCACAGGCAGCGGTTGCATAGCCATAACTGTTGCGTTAGCCCTGCCTCAGGCGCGTGTCACGGCGTGGGACATATCGACAGACGCACTGGCCATAGCAGCGGGCAACGCCCATAGGCTTGGAGCGAGCGTGAGATTTGAGCACCAGGATGCTCTCAGCGCCCCCGACGACGAAGAGCGTTGGGATGTCATTGTGAGCAACCCCCCATATATCTGCGACAGGGAGCGTGCCGACATGTCCGACAACGTGATCAGTTATGAGCCAGAGCTTGCCCTTTTCGTGCCCGACAACGACCCTCTCCTCTTCTACCGCGCCATTGCCCATTACGCATCGAAGGCTCTCAAGCCCGGCGGCCGTCTGCTCTTCGAGACAAACACCGCCTATGCCCACGAGGTGGCCCAAGTCATGGCCAACGAAGGTTTCACCGCCATAGAGGTCAGAAACGACTGCTTCGGGAAACCACGAATGGTTAAAGGAGCCTTTATAAGGGAAGAGTGAAGAGTGAAGAGTGAAGAACGAAGAGTGAAGAACGAAGAGTGAAGAATTCAATTGCCCTGTTTTAAGAGGATAATTCTTGCTTAGGCAAGCGTCTCTACGAGCCGAGCGCAAAATTAAAAAACTCAAAATCGGCTGAAAGCCGACAATTCAAAATTCAAAATTCAAAATTCAAAATTGCGCTTCGGCGCATCCGACATATGACCACACAATTATCCGAATCTGAGGCGTTCTCACGCCTCTCATCATCATGCGCACGGGCAGAATATTGCTCGGGGCAGGCACGCGACCGCATGCGACGATGGGGTCTTGACGAAGAGACCCAGGAGCGTGTACTCGCGCGACTGATAAAAGAACGTTATATCGACGACCGACGCTTCTGCGAGATGTTCGTCAACGACAAGATCAAGTTTGGCAAATGGGGACGACGCAAGGTCGAGGCTGCGCTGTGGCAGAAAGGCATAAGCAGCGACATCTATGCGCCCGTGCTCGATGCCGTGGACCGGGAGCTGTATGCCGACACTCTCCTGCCGCTGCTCAAAGCCAAGCAACGCACGGTGACAGGACGCACAGCCTATGAGCGCCACTACAAACTGCTGCGCTATGCCATAGGCCGCGGCTTCGACGTTGAACTGGCCAAGCAATGCCTCGACCAGATAGAAAAAGACAATGACGACGATTCAACAGCAGAGGATGAACCGTTTGACAGCGGTTACGATTTTTAATCGTCAATTGTGCGATTTTTTATCGTCAATTGTGCTGTCGAAAGAAGATAAAAAAGCCAAGAGCTTTTTTAATAATTGAACTATCGCAAGTGCATAATATACATGCGAAACTTGAGTTAAAAACAAAAACCAGAAGTTGTGAGCTTTCTGACAAACATAAAAGTGGCGATCAGACGGTGGCTCTCTGACGCCGTGCTCTTCATCAGTCCCTACATGTGCGAACTGTGCGGCGACCGACTGATGAAGGGGGAGCATGTGCTCTGCGCACGATGTTTCGACAGTCTGCCGCGCACCTCATGGTCGAAAGACCTCTACAGCAACGCCATGGCCCAACTTTTCTGGCGTAAGATAAACATTGAGGCGGCGTTCGCCTTCGTTCACCACAAAGGCCACTCACATGCCAGCGACCTCATCTATCAGCTGAAATATTGCCACAACGAGGGCGTGGGGCTGTGGATGGGGCGCATGATCGGCAAGGAGCTGAAAGACACGGAGCTTGCCGAGAACGCTGACATCATCATTCCTGTGCCGCTCGCCAAGAAGCGTGTGCGACAGCGTGGCTACAACCAGAGCGACCTCATTGCTGAGGGACTGGCACAGACCATAGGCCTGCCCATGCGCACCGACATCATTATGCGCACATCGTTCAAGCGCAGCCAGACGGCCATGACCACCGAGCAACGCGAACAAAACGTCAAGGATGCGTTCGTGCTCCTGAAACCCGAGGACATAAAGGGCAAGCATATCATCCTCGTCGACGATGTGGTCACAACAGGAGCAACGGTGTGCTCCATAGGCAAAGAGCTGGAGAAAGCCGGCGACGTGAAGATAAGCATCGTTTCATGGGGCGCTGCTTTCGGAACCTTCTGACCAGCTTTCTTAAACCTTTATTTCACAAGCCCTTCGCACAAACCCTTCACAAAAGCCCATCGCACAGGCCCTTCGCACAAGCCCTTCACACAAGCTCCACATGCTCTGCCTTAACCTTCTCGTTAAGGAAGATCTGAGCACTCTCGCCAAACCTCTCTTCGCTCTCTGTCGTCAGATAACGGCAGGTGCCCCCTTGCGTCACCATGGTCTCCATCTCGGGATGGCGCTCAAGATAACTCTTCAGACTGTCAGCCACATAGGTGCCCTGCGGCATGATGCGCACACCGTCGGGCACATTCTTCACGATGCTGTTCATGAGCAACGGATAATGGGTGCAGCCAAGGATAATGGTGTCAATGAGCGGGTCGCGGCGCATCAGTTGGTCTATGCGCTTCTTCACGAAATAGTCGGCCCCCGGACTGTCTGCCTCGTTGGCTTCCACGATGGCAGCCCACAGCGGACAAGCCTGTCCCGTGACCTTGATGTCGGGGTGCAGCTTGCCAATCTCCATGTTGTAGCTCTCAGAGCGTATGGTGCCCTCGGTGGCCAGCACACCAACATGGCGCGACCGCGTGAGCTGTCCAACGGTCTCTGCCGTGGGACGGATCACGCCAAGCACACGGCGCGAGGGGTCCACCTGCGGCAGGTCACACTGCTGGATGGAGCGTAACGCCTTGGCCGACGCTGTGTTGCACCCTAAGATCACGAGGTGGCAGCCCATGCTGAAGAGCTTCAGTACGGCCTGACGCGTAAACTCATACACCACCTCAAAGGATCGCGAGCCGTAAGGGGCACGGGCGTTGTCGCCGAGGTACATGTAGTCGTATTGTGGCAGAAGCTGACGAATGCCGTGAAGGATGGTCAGTCCGCCGTAGCCCGAATCGAACACGCCGATAGGGCCTGCGTTGTGTGGAAGATTCATAACTGCACGCTGTTTTTTTGTCTTGGGTTATAAAACCCTTTTTGTCGTAAAACTGTTCAGGAGCTTTTCTAAGGCGTAGGCCATAATTTTTGGGGCCTATGCCCTAAGCTTTCACTTCACTTCATTTCCCTACCCTTGCTCTCACCAGGCTCGTCACGTCAACGCCCATGGCGGGGTTGATGTAAGGGCAAGCGTTGTTGTCGGTGTTGAGCACAAAGGCCAGTCCCTGCTCTGCTGCTACCTCGCCGATGGCAGCCTTGAGCTTGGCATGTAGCGGCGCGTAGGCATCGCTCTCAGCCTGTGCAAGCAGACGGCGTGCCTCGGCACGGAAGGCGGTGTTCTTGTCCATCATGTCCTGAAGCTCAGCCTGACGCTTGCGCAAGATGGAGGGCACGAGGTCGCGCTGGGCCTCAAGAAACTCCTCATACTTGGCGTTAAACTCGTCCTCTGAACGTTTCATCTCGACGTCATACTTGCTGCGCAGCGTCTCCAGCGACTTCTCTGCCTGCTCAATCTCGGGCATCGACTGCAGCACGTCGTTATAGCTGACGTAGCCATAGCGCAAGAGGGTGGCAGGTGCCTGTCCTGTTTGCTGGCGCGCTGCCGGTGCGTCGTTTGTGTTGATGATGATGTTGGTGTCCATCAACTCTTTCTGTGCGCTTGCTGCCAAGGGTGCGAGCAAGGCAAGAATGGCTATTGCGATTTTTTTCATATTCTGACAATGTTTGTTGTGGTAGCGGTTAAACCCAAATAGGTCGTTAGGCCGTTTTGGGTTAAAACCAAACGTGCCGAAGGGCGTGAAGCTCTCCGGCACATTGGTGGATGCGCTCCTGCGCACTGTTCTTAGTTATAATTGCTTAACAGCTGTCTTGTTGGCTGTGCTTTTTTACTTCTTGACGGTCTTCTGGAGCTCAGCCTTAACCTCAGCTGTAACGTCCTTGCTGAGAGTCTCGCTGATGTAAGGCACACCAGAGGTAACGTCCATGATGTAAACATAGCCACCAGCCTTGCCAACAGCCTTGATGGCGTTGACCAGACGGTCTGTGATGGGAGAGATCTTCTCCTGCTGAAGCTTCTGCATGGCCTGTGAGTTGTCCTGATAAGCCTGCTGAATCTTCTGCTGAAGGGTCATGAGGTTTTGCTCGGTCTCCTTCTGCTTGGTCTCGTTCATTGTCGACTTGGTCTTATCATACTCCTCTGCCTTGCGCTGCAGCTCTTCCTGCATTGCCTTGAGGTCGTTGTCATACTGCTTTGCAGCAGCCTCAACCTCACCGCGAGCCTTAATAAACTCAGGCATCTGTGCCATCACTTCCTGGGCATTGATATGACCAAATTTCTGTGCGAAGGCAGCCATAGGTGCCAACAGCATCAACATCATTAAAAGTTTTTTCATTGTTTTGTTATTGTTTTGTTATTGTTTTTTTTTAAAAGGAAAACCCACACCTCAGCCCCACCCCCTCGCCGCCTGACGGCGGCTCACCCCTCCCCTTATGGAGGGGAGTGAATGGCAAGGGCTATTGGAAGCCCGACCCCCTCGCCGCTTCGCGGCTCACC
>OHAY01002222.1_pt1 | contig 15884 bp, 9 predicted proteins | sample 1577191 | NCBI WGS metagenome assembly OHAY01 (sample SAMEA3541504, study PRJEB24748) | human gut metagenome | biome: human gut; feature: human-associated habitat; material: faeces | place: China | collected 2012 | reverse complement strand
TTAAAATCAGAAAGGAGAATCGATCATGGCGGAAGAAACCAATACACAGCAAGTGGAAATTCGCGACTATGCTATTGACGAATATGTTCCCATGGAGGCGCGCTATTACGGCGCAAAGGAGATGACCTCCACCTGGATCTGCGCCAACGCAAACCCGACGAAGATCCGTTGGATCAACACCATCGACCAGTACGAGGCTGCACACCAGCCTGTGGTGCAGACCCCGGCGGCAAAGGTGCCGGGCAGTGCCCCTGCAAAGGCTACGCCTGCTGCCCCGGTGCGCCGCCGCATCACCGTCAGCATTCAGGAGGTGACGGATGAATCGTGGCAGATCAACAACGCCGCAGAGCTGGATGCCTATATTGAAAAACTGCGCCATGCCCTGAAGCAGAAACTGGACAATGGCGATACCCTGAACGTGGATATTTGGTAAACGAAAAGAGGAACACTATGCAAAAGGCACCCATCAAGAAGTTTGCGGTGGAAGCACGCCGCAAGCTGATCGCAGATGTGACGTTCCAGCTGGAGCGGTACGGCATCACCGAAAAAGGCATCGTGGAGCCGCAGACCAGCACCGACAAGGAACTGGTGTTTGATCTGGGCAGCGGCAATATCCAGACCATCCGGGGCGAGCGGGCTGTGAACCAGTACAAGAACCTCGTGGCCCATGTGCGCGGCTTCTACACCGCCGATGAGCCGAAAAAGGAGCTGGAGCAGTTCATTGAGGAGGTCGCCTATACCTGGTTCAACCGGCTGATCGCCATCCGCTTTATGGAGGTCAACCGCTATCTCCCGGTGCGGGTGCTTTCCAGCGAGATCACCGGGCAGAAGCTGCCCGATCTGGTCAAGGCACCTTTCTCCGGCGATCTGGAGTTTACCGAGGACGAAAAACAGCGCATCTTCGACTTGCAGGATGCCAACAAGGAAGATGACCTGTTCCGTTTCCTGTTCTTCAAGCAGTGCAACGACCTGAGCCGCATCCTGCCCCGGCTGTTTGAGGATCTGGACGGCAGCAACAGCTTTTCCGAGCTGCTGATTACGCTCAGTTTCAACGACCCCAACGGCGTGGCCTACCGTCTGGTCAACGAGGTGGATGAGCGCTGGTTCGATATCCATGCCACCGATGAAGAAGGCAAGCCCATCGGTCAGGTGCAGATCATCGGCTGGATGTACCAGTATTACAACACCGAACCCAAGGACAAGGTGTTTGCCGACCTGAAAAAGAACATCAAGATCAGCAAGCAGAACATCCCGGCGGCGACCCAGTTGTTTACCCCGGACTGGATCGTGCGATACATGGTGGAGAACAGCCTTGGCCGCCTGTGGTACGAGGGCCATCCCGGCTTTGATAAGTCTGAGTGGAAGTATTATCTGGACGAAGCCCCGCAGGAGCCGCAGGTGGAGCAGCAGCTGCAAGAGATCCGTGCCCAGTACGCCAAAATGGAGCCGGAGCAGCTGAAGGTGATCGACCCCTGTATGGGCAGCGGCCATATCCTGTGCTACCTGTTTGACGTGCTGATGCAGATCTATCTGGACAACGGCTACTCCAAGCGGGAGGCCGTGCGCTCCATTCTAGAAAACAACCTCTTTGGTCTGGATATCGACAAGCGTGCGGCACAGATCGCTTACTTCTCCGTGATGATGAAGGCACGGGAGTATGACAGCGGGTTCTTGGATAGAAAAGATAAAGATGGAAAACCGAAAGTTCAACAGCCAAAGGTGTACGACATTCAGGAGTCAAACTGGCTGGGCGGTGCCTATAAGCACGAAATGGGCAACTTCCTCAACTCGCAGCAGCACCGGGATACCCTCAACTATCTGCTGGATGCCTTTGTGGATGCCAAGGAGTACGGCTCCATCCTTCAAATCAAGCCGCTGGATTATGAGGGCTTGAAGGAAGCATGGGACACCAGCGCAGCCGCCACGGCGCACGATGTCAATATGGCAATGTGGTATGATGCCGCAAAGGATGCCGTTGCACAGCTCATTGAGCAGGCTATCATGCTGTCCCAGAAGTATGATGCCGTGGTGACGAATCCGCCGTATATGGGAGCCTCCGGCATGGGAGCACCTCTGGCAAATTTTGTTAAGAAGTATTACCCGGATAGCAAGAGTGATCTGTTTGCGGTCTTTATTGAAGTCTGCTCCCGTATGGCTGGAGAGAACCGCTATCAGGCTATGATTACACAGCACGCATGGATGTTCTTGTCCAGTTATGAGAAACTGCGGGAAAAGATGATGCTGACCGAAACTGTCAATATGGCACATCTTGGAGCGAGAGCTTTTGAGGAAATTGGCGGTGAAGTGGTACAGACGACCTCTTTTGTTCGTTGCCGCACCCACATTGACGGCTATAAGGGCACCTATTGCCGCCTGATTGAGCCGACTTTTCAGCAAGGTAAAGAAGATATGTTCCTTAGCGGTGAAAATCGCTATTTTGCAAATCAAGATAACTTCGCAAAGATTCCGGGAAGGCCGGTGGCGTATTGGGTGAGCGAGGCTTTTATAAAAACATTTGAAAACAGTCCCATTGAAGATTATGCTTTCGGACGTCAAGGTATGACAACAACAGACAATGCAAAATATTTGCGACTTTGGTATGAAGTAAAAATAGGTGGTATTGGATTCGGTGTGATATCAAGGCAGGATAGTATTAAGCGTGCGACTAAATGGTTCCCTTATAATAAAGGTGGCGCATATAGAAAATGGTATGGAAACAATGACTACGTTGTCTTCTATTTGAATGATGGAAAGGAACTGATCGACCTAGTAAGAAAAAAATATCCTCGCATTTCTGACCCTGAATTTATCATAAAAAACAGAAATTGCTACTTTAAGCAAGGCGTGGAATGGTCTGACTTGACCACAGGAAGTTTTGGAGCTCGGATGGTTCGGGGAGGATTTATATTTGATGCTTGTTCTCCAACTTTGTTTATTGTCGGAGGATGCACGTATGAATTTATTCTCGGCTTTATGAATACAAATGTTTTTCAAAAATACATGAATATTCTATCGCCTACTATGCACTACAATATATGTAATGTTGTTCAGGTCCCACTTATTAAGAATAACACTGAAACAGTACATGATTTGGTGGCAGAAAATACGAATATATCCAAGGATGACTGGGATGCCTTTGAAACGAGCTGGGACTTTAAGAGACACCCGCTGGTGTAATACCTACCCCTCAGTCACCTGCGGTGACAGCTCCCCTTTCAGGGGAGCCTTGGCGTGGCGGTGGAGCTGTTATCTCATTTGAAGCCTTAAAAGCTATCTATTGATATGAGGAAATAGTATGTCGGGACAATTAGAAAAATTTAATCAGAATATTGCACGAGTGGATAATCTATGTAATATTTTCGAGGCTGTAAAGGTATCGCCTAAGCGCCCGACTGTAAAAGAGGGCGATGTTTTGAGGGCGGCTGTTGTGTTTCTTCATTCGGCGCTGGAAAATTATTTGAGAAGCACTCTTGCGGAATGGTTGCCACGCAAGGGCGACAAAAAGGCGATTGATGGAATATCATTGCCGACAAGTGATGCACGTGCAGAAAAGTTTTTCCTTGGAGCACTTCTTGAGTTTTCGGGAAAAAGTGTGGATGATCTGATTTCAGAATCTGTACAGAAACACATGACAAGAGTCAGTTTTAACGATTTCTCGGAAATATGTGCGTGGCTTAAAAAAATCAATATTAACCTAACGAATTTCTCAGGAGCAGAAACAATTAACACGATGATTAAACGACGCCATAAAATTGTGCATGAAACGGATGCAAATAGAAATAGCGGATCGGGAAACCATTATGCGGCTTCGATAAATTTAACTACGGTTAAATCTTGGGAAGGCGCTGTGTGCGAATTGGTGCAGCGTATTGAACAAGATGTGAGTACATGGCGGTAACAGCATGATTTTTGCATAGTTCATGTGGTGAAAAAATTAATTGTACGGTTTCAGAAACATCGGCCTAGTGTACAGTGAGGCATTGGAATGAAAAAAACTCTTTTGATTGGAAACGGAATCAATATCAATTTTGGCGGAAAAGCGTATTCAAACCAATTTATCATTAAGCGAATCATCTTTAATGCTAGGGCTGGTAAGTACGACCTGCTTTTCAACGGAAAAATAAGCGGAGAGCAAATTGAAGAGGTCTTTTTGAATTTGGCTGAGCTGGCAAATGCTATTTCAAGAGGAGAATGCGACTCTGTAGTGACGACTGAAGAAATTCCTCTTCTGGAGGACTTTAAGAGGAGATATAGTAAAAAGGTTGAACACTACTATGATGTTGGTCTGGAAGACTGGCTGTTTATTCTTCACATTTTCTTTTTGAAAAATGATGACCTGAAAAATATCTGGAGACCGGTAAAGTACAGCTTTGAACAGATGATGTTGGATGCTATATATAATGATGGTGACATTCAAAAAATATACCTGTCCATGGGAAAACCTGTAAAAAGATGGCTTGAACAATACGATGAGATTTTCACGTTGAATTACGATAATAATGTTGAAAGCCTTATCAAAAAACCAGTATTCCATCTCCATGGTGATTATAGCACGCCTGCAAATAGCGAAAACCCGAATACAATTTTAGGGCACCAAAGGACGGAAGCGCACCAGACGGTAGTAGTTCCGGGGTTTGAACATTGCTACTGCAATGCACTTTTTGACTATAGAGGCGAAAATAAGCTCCAAGTAGCGGATGGATTTGAAAGAGGAAAAGAAAGCGTCAAGCGACTGTCGGATAGTGGGGTCCCTGCAAGTGTATTCCCGGCTCCGGCAGCAGGTTTAGTTCAGACACATCGTGAACACCCAGAACTTGAAATTGCACCAACATATCATTTTGATGAGTTCAGAAAACTTGATGGTGAGATACATATCATTGGTATGTCGCCTAACAATGATGGACACATTTTCAAACTGATCGACCAGAGCACTGTTGACAAAGTGGTGTTTTACTTTTATTCGGAATCGGAAAAGAAACAGAAACTTCCGCTCCATCAGAAAGTGGAATATAGGAGTGCACCGGATCTGTGGAAAGGCTTGAAAGCCGCTCCCAAGAAGTACAGTTGTCATTATAATATTCCAACTGCACCAAAGGCTGATGAAATTTTTAAATTTTTAGGTGAGATGTCGATGGACCCAATATCAAGAGCCGACATAATAAAAGAGGTTAATTCTATCCCTGAATTTCGCGCAAAAGAGTTATGTGCATTGGTAGAGCAAGAAATGCAGGAGCAAGATAAGAAAGGCAACCCCAAAGATGAAGAAGAACAGCGCTGGCAATTTAGAGAAGTCAGTCGAATTGCATTGAGAAATGGCGTATTGCCCGTTGCACTGTTCCTGCTTTATATCATGAATATCTCAGCAGATACTGCAAAATAAAACAAAGGAGAACCGCCATGCCATATTTAGATAGTGTTGAAGAACTTCTGGAAGCGAAGGAAGGCGAACACGTCCAGTTCAAAGAAGCCAAGAATCGATTTGACTTTGGTGAGGCGGCAAGGTGCTGCTGCGCTCTGGCGAATGATGGCGGTGGCAAGCTGGTGTTTGGTATCTCCGATAAAAGGCCCCGCAGTGTGGTGGGAAGCCGTGCCTTTGAACAGCCAGAGCGCACCCGCATGGGGCTGATCGATAAGCTGAAGATCAACGTGGATTTTCAGTTGTTCACCTATGAGGAAAAACGCGTTCTCGTTTTTGATGTGAAGAGCCGCCCCATTGGTCTGCCGATACTCTACGAAGGTGTTGCGTGGATTTATGATGGCGATACCCTGAAAGAGATGCCGGAGGAAAAGCGCCGTAAGATCTATGAGGAGATCGGTACGGACTTTTCCGGCAAAATCTGCGATGGAGCAACCATCAAAGACTTGGATGAAGCTGCCATTGAAGCCTTCCGTGCCAAGTGGATCGAAAAAAGCGGAAACAAGAAACTTGCGACTCGCTCAAAGGAACAGATTCTCATTGACTGTGGTGCAATGACCGACGCAGGGGTGACGTATGCCGCATTGATCCTGTTTGGAAAAAGCGAGGCACTCGTCAGATTTTTGCCACAGGCGGAGATTATCTTTGAATACCGTTCTTCCGAGGCCTCCGGCCCCGCAAACCAAAGGGAAGAATTCAAGTCTGGCTTCTTTACCTGCTACGATCGCATTTGGGAGCTGGTCAATTTGCGGAACGACAAACAGCATTATCAGGAAGGTTTTTTCGTATTTGACATCTTTACGTTCAATGAGCGCGTCGTGCGAGAGGCCATTCTGAATGCAGTCAGCCACAGAAATTACCAGTTTGGCGGCAGCATCTTTGTGCGCCAATATCGGGACAGACTTGTAGTTGAAAGCCCCGGCGGCCTGCCCTTTGGCATTACGCTGGACAATATACTGGATCGTCAGTTGCCACGCAATCGCCGTATTGCAGAGATTCTTTCCCTATGCGGCATGGTCGAACGTTCCGGGCAGGGCATGAATCTGATGTTCGAGCTAAGCGTACAGGAGGCAAAGCCGCTCCCGGACTTTACTGGTACGGATGAGTTCTTTGTCAGCGTTACGCTGAATGGGCTAATCATTGACAAGGCGATGCTTTCGGTGATCAATCGCATCAGTGAAAGAAGTACAGAGCTGCTGTCCACGGAAGACTTCTTGGTCATTGATGCGCTTTACCACGATCGTCCGCTCAATGGAAAAATGCAGGCGCGGCTGCCCCGGCTGGTCGAAATGGGTATTGTGGAGCATATCGGCCGAAAGAAATATGTCCTTGCAAGAAGCCTGTATGCGGCAACAGGAAAGACCGGCGTGCATACAAGACACGTTGGTCTGGACAAAGATACCAATAAGGCGCTGCTGCTGAAACATATCCGGCAGAATAACGATGTTGGAACTCCGTTCAAAGAGTTGCAAGTTTTGCCGGGTCTTACTCGTGGACAGATACAAAGGCTGATGCAAGAATTGAAAGATAGCCATCAGGTGTATCCTCAAGGAAAAACAAGCGCGGCACGTTGGTTTGCCAATGTTTGATGCAGAGGGCATTTGGATGCATGTTTAGAACCAACTTGCATCAAACTTGCTGCAAACTTGCATCAAACTTGCATCAAACTTGCATCAAACTTGCCGCAAAATTAAAACGGACTTGCAACCTGCCGGGTAGTAGTTGCTGCCAGACAGAGAAGGAATAATAAAATGGGAAAACTGATAAGCGATAAATTTGCCGCATGGCAGGAAGAATGTGAGCAGCGTTTCCAGCAGCTCAAGGCCAACGAGGAAGAACTGAACCGCATCTTCATTGATATTTACGGTTTGCAGGATGAGTTGACCCCGGAAGTGGAAGACAAGGATGTGACCGTGCGTCGCGCCGACCTGACCCGCGAGATCAAGAGCCTGCTTTCCTATGCAGTGGGGTGCCTGTTCGGGCGGTACTCGCTGGATGTGGATGGGCTGGTGTATGCCGGCGGCGAATGGGATGACAGCAAATATGTGACCCTCAAGCCGGTAACAGACAATGTGCTGCCGTTGTGCGATGAGGAATACTTTGGCGAAAACGACCTTGTGAACCGCATCGTGGAGTTTGTCCGGGTGGTGTACGGTGCCGATACGCTGGAAGAAAACCTTGCGTTCATTGCAAAGGCGCTAGGCAACAAGGGCAACACAAGCCGTGAGATCATCCGCAACTACTTTTTGAAGGATTTCTTTGCGGATCACTGCAAAATCTACCAGAAGCGGCCCATCTACTGGATGTTTGACAGCGGCAAGAAGAACGGCTTCAAGGCGCTGGTTTACCTCCACCGCTGGGATGCCGACACCACAGGCCGTGTCTATAACAACTACCTCAGCCCGCTGCTGCGCACCTACGCACAGCAGATCGTGCAGGAAAACAATGTGATCTCCAGCAGCAGTGATGCCCGTACGGTATCCCTTGCGCAGAAGCGGCTAGATAAGCTGAAGCTGCAGCAGGAAGAGTGCGAGAAATATGAGAAAAATATTGCCCATCTTGCCGCCCTGCGCATCACGCTGGACTTGGATGATGGCGTAAAGGTGAACTATGTCAAGGCGCAGACTGCCGCCGATGGCAAAAATCTGAACGTACTTGCGCCGATTAAATAATGTGTGACCAATACACCGGGGTGTGAAAACACCGCCCCGGTGTATTGGTGTTTCTACGATGTTGTAAAGGAAAGATGAAAACCCATGGCTAAAACGACACTGCGCCAGATCGAAGACCGCCTCCGGGGAATGTTTACTCCGGGCGAGCAGCGCAAACTGGTATTCTGGTACGATGAATCGGCCAGCTTTGAGAACGAAGTGAATCAGCTCGACCTCCCCGGTGTGACGGTATACCGCATGGAGCCCCGCACCCAGTTTGCCACCAAGTGGATGCTGGAGATCGACCACCCGGACGAGAGCTTTCTGATCTATGCGCCCTTTGCAAAGCCCCCACTGGAGGAAAACCATCTTGCGGATATGCTGTGCTACTCGCAGGAATACTCCACCGACAAGGCGACCATGATCGCACAGGACTTTGATCTGGATGAAAGAACCCGGCTCTTTGTGCAGGAACATATCAACTTCTTTGCAGCGCAGGATCGCACGAAACGGTTCTACGATCTGGGTACGCCTGCCTATACGGAAGAAACTTTTGCGCTGGCCATGATGGCGGTGCTGTGCAAGTGCCCGCCCAAGCCGGAGGAACTGGTACGCCATGTTCTGCGCGGTGCGCTGGATGCCGGGAACGAATCCTTGCAGCTTTTTGAGAAATTCGGGCTAGCAACGGATTTCTGGTTGGTCTGCAAACGGCTGTTTGGCTACAATCCGGCCGGGAAGAACCTGAAAGATCTGGTCACCTGCCTATTTGCCACCTATGCTGCCCACGCAATGGACATTGATGCCCCGGATGAATGGCTGGATCGCAGCCTGCCGCAGGAGGGCGAGGTTCTGAATTTCCTTGACAGCATGATGAACTATCTGCCAGATCAGCCGTATTTTGAGCGGTTCTCAGCAACGGCTGCGCAGGAGCTGAACGTCATGCAGGTTCTGGGGCAGTTGCAGCACACGAATCCCGACTTATTGCTGGACTGTACGGTGTTCGCTGCGGCAGAGACACAGATCAGCAGCTGGATCATGAACCGCCTGATGGAAGAAAACACATCGGCAACCCTGAAGGGGTACAGCATCCGGCAGATCTGCGAGGAGCGCAGCAAGACCTACTTTGGCGCAAAGGATGCCCAGAAAGAGCTGTATTGCCTGCTGGCCAATGCCTGCACCGTTCTGGAGGCAGTGCATTTCGTCCCGACAGATGGCGTTGATGCACTGGCGGCGCAGTATAGTGGCAGCGCATGGCAGGTGGATACGGCTTATCGGAAGTTCTACCTGAGCTATGGAAAAGTCATCCGTACACAGGAGATTGAAAAGCTGCAAGCACTTGTGGAAAAAGTGTATACCAGCTGCTTCCTCGATCCACTGGCGGTGCGTTGGTGCCAGAGCCTGTCCCACGATCTGACCACCTTCCAGACGGAGCGTCAGACCCATTTTTACAGCAAGAATGTCAGTGGGACACGGGAGCGCGTGGTGGTGTTTATCTCGGATGCCATGCGGTACGAAGTGGCACAGCAGCTTTTTGAAACGCTGGCGATGGATGCAAAATGCACGGCAAAGCTGACCCCGGCTGTCAGCACAGTGCCCTCCTATACACAGCTCGGCATGGCAGCACTGCTGCCTCATGTCAGTCTGGAGCTTCAGCCTGACAGCACCGTAACCATCCTTGGAAAGAAAACGGTGGGCACTGCTGCACGGGAAAGCATCCTGCAAGCGGCAGAGAAAAACAGCAGCTGCATCCAGTTCGACCAGATGCAGAATATGCGCCGCGACGAACTGCGCAGCTACTTCTCTGGCAAGACGCTGGTGTATGTTTACCACAACCAGATCGATGCCCGCGGCGATGAGGCCCGCACGGAAAACGAGGTCTTTTCTGCCTGCGAGGAGGCTGTGGAAGAACTGTACAAGGAAATCCGCCGCCTGACCGACAATGCGAACATCCGGCACTTTATCGTAACGGCAGACCATGGGTTCCTGTATAAGCACGACCCAATTATGGAGAGCGATAAAGTCATCAATCTGCCACAGGCAGAAATCAAAAACAAGCGTTTTATGATTTCTGATGATACGCAGCCGGTGGCCGGAGCCGTGGGCTACCGCTTGGGGGATGTGCTGGATACAGCGGATAACCGCACGGTATACACCCCGCTGGGCAGTTCTATTTTCAAGTGTGCTGGCGGCGGGCAGAACTATGTGCATGGCGGTGCCTCTGTGCAGGAGATGCTGGTGCCGGTGCTGGACGTCCGCACGCAGGCCGGGCATGTTGAGACCCAGAAAGCCACCGTTTCGCTTCTGCCAACCCCTGAAACGCTGATGGATGGAAAAATCACGTTGAAGTTCCTACAGACAGAACTTGTGACGGATACTGTTCTCCCGGCGGTGTATGAGGTCTTTGTCGTCAACGCAATGGACAATCAGGTGTCCACCAAGCGGACGATCCGAGCAGACAAGACTGTGGGCTGCGCAGATGAAGAACGCCGCACAGAGGTCACGCTGACTTTGAAGAAGCTCCCGTATTCTCGTGAAAATGACTACTATTTCCTGCTGACGGACAAGGATACAGGTGCTGTTGTGGAAAAAAGATCTGTAAAAATTGATATTGCTGGGGCCAAAAAGGAGGAATAAAAATGAATATTGCTGAAGTTGTGGCAAAAATGAACGTTTACCTTCTGAATGCGGCGGATGTATGTCGCAAATGGTTAGAGCCACGTCTAAAGAGCCTTGAACCAAACGATTGGTGGAGTATGATCGTTCTCCCCAGCTTATCAGAACTTCAGCAACAGAAAGTGAATGAAAGAGGCATTTCGACGCTGCAAGGACTGGATTTACAGGCTGTTTTGACTGTGGCAAGAAAGAATATCTATTCATTCCGTAATATCGAATTCTACACGGATTATTATGGAATGAAGGATAGCATCCGAGCTATGTTTGAAGTACGGAATGACTGGGCGCATCCTACTCCAGAAGAAGTAACTTTGACTATGACGAAAACCGATTTGTCAAGGTACATTGATTTTATGGAGCGATTTGGCGGTGATCGTGTAGAAATAAACGAAGCTAAGGAATTCAGGGCCTCGGTAGAAATGCCAAACTATGGAAATCCCATTCGGATTCAGGAACCGTCTCCTTGCCCGGCTGACCGGCCTGCTGCTGCGGTCGCAAAACCTGCTCCTGCAGCCAAAGTGCTGGCAAACCCGTTTGAGCTTGGAGTGATCGTCAAGAAAAAGAGTGATCCGAGTCAAATTGGGCCAATCGTTGGCATCCAGGGCAGTGGCGAAAACACAGAATATCAGGTTTGGATTGGGAATTCACGAGAAACGCTTTATGCGGATCAAATTCTTCTTGCGGATGCTTCTCCAGAGCGCTGCAATGTCACCATCGATGAATTGAAGATTCTCCTGACTGCTCAGCAGCTCTGCAGCCCCACCAACGACCAGCTGTACTCCCTGAACGCAGCCCGTGTGGATTTTGTTCCCTATCAGTTCCGCCCGGCCCTGAAGATGATCCATGCGGAACGTCCGCGAATTCTTGTTGCAGACAGCGTCGGTGTTGGTAAAACCATTGAAGCCGGCCTAATCCTCCGTGAATTGCAGGCGCGCAACGATGATTTCGAGTCGGTACTGATCATCTGCCCCAAGCCGCTGGTTGCCGAACACAAGTGGCGCTCTGAGATGAAGCGCTTTGATGAAAACTTTACGGAGCTGGATGGTGCTTTGCTTCGGGAGGCGATCAACGAGTGCGACAAAGATGGAGAATGGCCGGTTGCTCTGCGGAAAACGATCCTGCCGTATTCACTGATGACCAAGGAGTTGCTTACGGGCAAAGGCCGCCAGAAAGGTCTGCTTGATCTGGAAGAACCGGTTCATTTTGACCTGGTGATCATTGATGAGGCTCACCACATTCGCCACTCGAATACAGGTGCTTACCGGGTTGCACGTTATTTTACAGACAATGCAGATGCCGTTGTTATGCTGACAGCAACACCGGTTCAGACAGACGATGATGACCTGTATACCTTGCTGAACACTCTCCGCCCGGATGTGATCTTGGACAAAAAGACCTTCAAGGAAATGCAGGAGCCGAATGCAGAGATCAATGCGGCAGCAAGATTGATTCGCCATCAGGCAGAAAACTGGCGTTCGGAGGCTGCAGAGCACCTTGCCTGTGCCGCGCAGACCAGCTGGGGACATAGTGTCATCGAAGATAACCCGACCTATAAAAATGTCATGGCAACGCTCAAGAGTGCGCAGCCGATCGACCGCGCAACGCGTGTAGGGCTCCTTCAGGATGTGGAAGGGCTACATAGCTTTGCAGACATGATCAATCGTACCCGTCGTCAGGATATTCAGAACGATTTCTGTGTGCGCCGCCCTCAGAGCGTTTCTGTCCATTTTACCCCGGAGCAAAAAGAACTTTATGAAGCACTGATGGATTTTGAAAGTCATGCGCTCAGCTATCTGCACAACAATGTGCCGCTGGAGTTTATGATGAGCACGCTCATGCGGCAGGCTTCCAGCTGCATTTTTGGTCTCGCGCCGTTGCTGAAGGGCATGGTCACACGCCGTCTCGGCGATATTCTTTCGGATTATTGTGATGAAGAAGGCGCTCTCACGGTCAATGAACTTGAAAATCTGAGCATGGGTTCACTGGAAGCCGAATTCCGCGCAATGGCAAACCATGTGATCGAGCTCTCGGAGAATCTGCCTCAGACTGATGAAAAGCTGGAGCGTTTGTTGGAAGTCATAGAAACCAAGAGCCACCAGCAGAACAACAAGATCATCCTGTTCAGCTCGTTCCGTCATACGCTTCGCTATATAGAGCAGCATCTTGCAGAAAAAGGATACCGTGTGGCGCAGGTGAACGGCAGTGTGAAAGACGAAGAACGTCTGGCACTCCGCCAACGTTTTGAACTTCCGGTGGACAATGCCAATGCGCTGGACATCCTTTTGTTCACAGAGGTCGGCTGTGAAGGTCTGGACTATCAGTTCTGCGATTTTATGATCAATTATGATCTTCCGTGGAACCCGATGGCAATCGAACAGCGAATCGGTCGTATCGATCGTCGCGGACAAAAGAGCGATACCGTTATCATCTGTAATCTTGTAACAGAAGACACAATCGATGCAAAGATTTATCACCGTTGCCTGGAGCGCATTGGTGTGTTTGAAAGCTCGATTGGCGAGTGTGCTGGCATTCTTGGCGATATGACTCAGAAAATCAATGAGGCAGTATTCGATTCCTCTCTTACTCAGCAGGAAAAAGAGGAGAAGATTGAAAAAATCGCCGACAATGAGGTTTCCAGAGCGAACGAAATGAAACGGCTGGAGGACGAAAGCAAACAGCTGTTTGGCATTGACATCTCCGGCTATGTGTTGGACAGAAAGGTTATGGATGCCGAAAATCCGTGGATCGGAGAGCGATACATCCAGGCACTTGTGACAGAATACCTCTATCGCATTCTGGGTGAAAAGAAAAACTATATTCAGGGTGAAGGAGCCCATAAAGTTTTGACCCTGAGTGGTGAAAATCGTGCAACTCTGAAAACAAAGCTGCGCAACTCCCGGATGAAGAAATCGGCGATGTACAATCAGTGGATGGATTATCTGAAAGGCTCTGATACGCGCATCTCTGTGACGTTCAACCAGGAAGAAGCAGCACGGGACCGGAATGCGATCTTCTTTACGGCGGTTCATCCGCTTGTAAAAATGGCAGCCGCTGAACTTCATAAAAAGCAAGAGGTTTATATCAAGCTCATTGTGGATGCCAGTGACTATCCTGTTCCCTGCGGAGACTATCCGTTCCTGATCGTAGAGAGAACAATCGTTGGAATGCGGAAAGAGGTTCGTATCGTTCCGATTTCGGAAATCAATCTGTCTGCGTCGGATTTCTGTGACCTGCTGGAAGCAGCGGATTATAAGGAGATTCCTGATGATTGCACGGATAAACAGTGGGAAAAGCTGTCCCAGCTGAAACGGGAACAGCAACAGCAGGCTCTTGCGCAGCTGACGATCGATGTAAAAGAGAAATGCGATTATCGCCGTGCAGCTGTTCTGAAAAGCTATCAGTTCCGCAAAGAAGATCTGTTGGCCCGCATTGAGGCTGTGGACGACGAGAGCATCAAGCGGATGTATACGAGTCAGCTCAACAGCCTCGAAACTGAGAAGAATTCTTCTTTGAACGATTTGGAAAATATCCAGAATTGCGCAGCGGTCGAAGAAAACGTCATTGTTAGGGGAATCATTACGGTTTGTGATTAAATTAAGGATGGCTTATGGGAGATTTATATTCTGAGATCCGGGAACGCAGCAAACAGGATTATGGTCAGAAATTTGAAGAATGGGCACCCCGCATTCTGGTAGACCAGTACAGTGACCGAACACACTTTATCTTTGAGTTGATTCAGAATGCAGAGGATGCTGGGGCAACCTATGTGGCATTTTCCCTTTACCAGGACCGTCTGATTCTGTGTCATAACGGAAAACTGTTTACAGAAGCAGATATCCAGGGTATCTGCGGCATTCGTTCTACGAAAGATGAGCCGGAGTCCGGGAAAATCGGACGATTTGGCATTGGATTCAAGTCTGTCTATGCCTATACGAAAACGCCGCGGATCTATTCTGGCCAGTATTCTTTCCGGATCTGCAATCTGATCCTTCCTTATGCGGAAGAAAATGAGGCGACCGGGGACGATACGATTCTGATTCTCCCATTTGATGGAGAAGTCAATCCCGAAACAGCTTATAATGAGATCGGAGATGCGCTAAAAAAGTATCTTTCTGCGGATGTTTTGTTTGCTCTTTGCAATGTCAGAAATATAAGCTGCAAAATTTATCCGGATGAAAGCGAATGGTCCGTCAGCAAAGAATCCGTTCCAGTGGACAATGGCGTGGATAAAGTCCTGCTGACGCAGAAGCCAACAAATTCCGCAAGAAAACTTCTGGTGTTTCGTACACAAGATAAGCAGCCAATTTTGATTGGATATGAACTCGAAACGGATGACCACGGAAAAGATAGGATTATCCCGACAGAACAGCACTATCTTTATGTTTTCTTCCAGACAGCAGTAGAAACGCATCAGACATTTTACATTCATGTTCCGTTCTCAACGACACCTGCGCGAGACAATGTCAGGCACAATGAAGTGAATCAGCTCCTTGCTGAAAAACTTGCAGCACTTTTTGCCGATAGCATCCGCTGGTTGTTGAAAAATGGTTATGTGACACTTGACTTTTTGAACGAAGTATACCCAATCTTGGATACCTGTAAGGAAGAAAATCTTCGAGGCATCCATGAAATGGGACTTGCACTTTTAAGGGACGGTCTTGCCCTTCTGCCGACCGAAGAAGGCGGCTATTGTTCGATCCAAAATGCAATGTTGCCTTATGCTAAAAATATAGCAGATAATATCACACAGTCCATCTTACAGAGAGAATATGGTGACACAGCCTGTTGGGTAAAAGCAGATGTCTGCCTTGGAGTCAACGAACATCTGATGATGTATCTGACCCATCATTTTGGTCTGCCGGTATTACGCTGGAGGGATGTCCTCCTGCGCCTGACCGCAGAAATTCTGGAAGAACAGACGGATGAGTGGCTTCTGAATCTGTTTGATACGATTTATTCAACCTGTACTGGTGTCTTCCGTTCCAAAGAAAAAGTAGATGCCGTTCATTACCAGGATCGTATTGGTCATGGAACCTGCGATACCAGCCAGGCCAAGGGCCACGGTCTGGCCGCCCTTTTTTCCACGGGCGAGCTTTAAGACCAGCTCATACACGTAGTACGCCGCCACTCCGATCAGGACTCTG